>Ga0105355_10000027_pt1 | contig 119968 bp, 114 predicted proteins | sample GOMGulsemesocosm_2_FD_83508 | JGI IMG/M metagenome (GOLD analysis project Ga0105355, IMG submission 83508) | Methane-oxidizing microbial communities from mesocosms in the Gulf of Mexico - GOM9C Gulf of Mexico | ecosystem: Environmental > Aquatic > Marine > Cold seeps | place: Gulf of Mexico...
AATAAATCAGCTTCTTGTGTTTCCTGTAACGTAGCTTGAAACGCAGCAACCAAATCGTGGGGCAGATGACGAATAAAGCCTACTGTATCCGCTAATATCACATCACCAACATCTTCAATATCAAGCTTTCTTAGTGTTGGATCTAGGGTAGCAAAGAGCTGATCCGCAGCATAGACATCTGAATTTGTGATGCTATTAAACAATGTTGATTTACCCGCGTTAGTATATCCCACCAAAGAAACCGTTGGTACTTCCGCTCGAGTTCGACCACGACGCCCCTGTTCACGCTGCTTAGAGACCTTAGCCAGGCGTGCTAGAATATTTTTTATTCTTGCGCGCAACAAGCGGCGATCGGTTTCTAGCTGCGTTTCACCCGGACCACGTAACCCAATGCCACCTTTTTGTCGTTCTAAATGGGTCCAACCACGGATTAATCGCGTCGAAATATGCCGTAACTGGGCCAATTCGACTTGTAATTTACCTTCGTGGGTACGGGCGCGTTGGGCGAATATATCGAGAATTAGCGAAGTTCTATCGAGCACTCGACACTGACAAAGAAGCTCGAGATTACGTTCTTGAGATGGGTTTAGTGCATGGTTAAATATCACGACATCCGCCGTTAGCAGTTTGACGGTATCGGCTATTTCTTGTGCCTTACCTGTGCCAACAAAATACTTAGCCATGGCTGAATTTCGCGATCCAGTCACTATGCCGCAGGTGGCAACACCTGCGGAAGAAACTAACAGCTTTAACTCTTCTAAGTCTTCTCGATCGTCTTCCGATGAAAAATCTATATGAACAAGGACTGCCTGTTCACCAGCCTCAAAACGATCAAACAAAGATTAATCCTTAACTTTCTTCACTTTCAGGCATGTCATCATCGCCTTGGGTGTGTTGATGAGCGTTAAATGGTCGTGCCGGAACGACAGTAGAAATGGCATGTTTATACACCATTTGACTAACTGTGTTGCGCAACAAGATAACAAATTGATCGAATGACTCGATTTGACCCTGCAGTTTAATCCCGTTAACCAAATAAATGGCTACAGGTACGCGCTCACGGCGCAATGCATTTAAAAATGGGTCTTGTAATGATTGTCCCTTAGCCATAGCTAATCCTTTTATAAATTTATATATTTTATTGTTCTTAATAGACTAGTCTGGCATTAAAAATTGCTAATGCCTTATCTTCGACTAGCCAACGATACTACAAATTTTTTCAATGTTTTGCTGTAAAATCTGCTCACTCTGCGCACCTATTGGGGTGTGCAGGCGGTGCAAATCTTGCCAACCTCGCAGCCAAGTCAATTGGCGCTTTGCCAACTGCCGTGTTGCCACGATACCACGAAAAACCATTTCTTGATGGTCAATGGTGCCATCAAAGTATTCCCACATCTGGCGATAACCGACACAGCGAATCGACGGCATGTCAGCATGTAAATCACCGCGATCATACAATGCTTTTACTTCTTGTTCAAAACCAAGTTCGAGCATCTGTTTGAAGCGCAACTCAATTCTTTGATGCAATTCACTCCTATCATCAGGATAGATAGCAAATTGCGATACGTCAAAGGGTAATTCATTATCAATGGTCTTAGTTAATTGAGTCATCGACTGACCACTGATGCGATACACTTCCAAGGCCCGCGATACACGCTGCGGATCGTTGGGGTGGATACGCTCGGCAGAGACTGGATCTACCAGTGCCAATTGCTGGTGTACCCACAACCACCCATGTTCGTTAGCTTGCGCCTCTATTTCTTGGCGGATCTTTGGCTGCGCGGCAGGCAATGGCGACAAACCATCGACTAACGCCTTAAAATACAGCATGGTGCCACCCACCAACAACGGGATCTTACCACGATTAACAATCTCAGCCATTAACACTAGGGCATCACGTCTAAAATCAGCCGCAGAATACGCGACACTAGGATCTAGAATATCAATTAGATGATGTGGCGCTCGCGCCTGTTCGCTCGCCGTTGGTTTAGCACTACCAATATCAAAACCACGAAAGACCAATGCCGAGTCCACCGAAATTATTTCACAGTTATGTTGCTCAACCATGCGAATTGCCAATTCAGTCTTACCACTGGCGGTCGGCCCCATTAGGAAAATGGCTTTTGGCAAAGAATTAACGTTCACTTTTTCACTCATTTATTTATACCAATTACAGTAAATAACTGCACATTTGTGCTGGTTAAAATTCACCATAACGGCGTTGCTTTCAATCCCAATAGCCAGCTATTACTCAATCAAGCGCCTTGCTCTGGTTTATTTTACCTTCGCACAACAAGCTCACTCACCTAATGTAATTGGTATTAGTCGCTTGGAGCAGTGCAATTGACGGATTAAAATCCACTTCAACCAACAGTTCTGACTTATATTGCTCGAGTGTACTTTCATAGTGTTGCGCTTTCTCAATCAGTTCAATCGCCTCATTTAGATTATAAGGCTTGGCACTGGATTGCGACAACCAACGACAAACTAATTCTTTTATCCCTTCACCTTCGAGGTGTTGCTGTTGGGCTAGTAACTGCAACAACTGCGGGATCAGCAATGCAATATCTTTATTGCGCAGCAAACTCGGTACTTGTTTGATTATAATTTGGGGATGATGTAGTGCAATATCAATCCCTAAGCGACGAAAAAGTTGTGTATTAAGCGCTACTTGTTCAAGTAATGAGCTATCTAAGGTCACAGATACCGGCAATAACAGCGGTTGCGAGACTAGCCCCTGCGACCAGCAGTGTAATAACTCTTGCTCGGTAACTAATGCGTGAAGACGATCTAAGGTCAGAAGTTTAACCTTAGATTGACTCAATAACGCCACATATTTTTCGCCAACAATGCTCAACACTTGGCCTAAGAGTACATTCGCTGCTGCGTGTTCAGCCGGCGCGACCGCCTGACTGCGTGGTACTTGAGCAGGGCTTAACAAATCCTGATAGGACTGCGCCGCAACCCCAACATTTCCATTGCCCTGCGGCTGGGGCGAATACGCGGCAGATGAACGACTGTAACCTGCATTCCCCATACTGTCATTTTGGCCACTATTGGCGTGACGATTGTAATCATGGTTAACGGATGCACTAGGCTCACTAATTACTGAAGACATGGGCGTTAGCGATTGCCCCAGAGCGCTACCCAATACTTGAGTGATAAGATCGTGCACTATGCGCGCCTGATGGAAACGCACCTCATGCTTTGCGGGATGTACATTTACATCGACTTCACTGGGATCTAATTCGATGAACAACACATAACTTGGCACGACCCCTTCGGGTAAATATTCTTGATATGCCTGACGAATGGCGTGATTTATCAGCTTGTCACGCATCATGCGGCCATTAACATAACAATATTGTACATCACTGTGCGCTTTACACACCTCAGGCAAGCCTAGCCAACCGCTGAGTTTTATTGCATTGTGCGCGTCAAAGGCATCGTTATAGGAAATAGCCAAGGCATGCTCCATAAACCGAGTGCCGCAAATAGCCGCAACACGACGCTCTTTTTGAGCCTGAGTACTGGCCACCTTCAGGTTACGTACCAATTTATCATTATGCTTAAGCACAAGTTCGACATCAAAGCGGCTCAGTGCAAACCGCTTAATAAGTTCATCGATATGATTGAACTCTGTCTTTTCGGTACGTAAAAATCGCCGCCGCGCGGGGGTATTAAAAAACAAATCGGCCACTTCAACAGTGGTGCCTTGCGGATGTGCAACTGGGTTTAACTCAACATCCATATCACGACCTTGAGCGAACGCTTGCCAAGCCTCATGCTGTTGGTCCGTTTTAGAGGTGAAATGTAAGCGGCTAACCGAGCCAATACTTGCTAGCGCCTCACCACGAAAGCCCAATGACACTATCGCTTCAAGATCATCCAAATTTTTTATTTTACTGGTGGCATGTCGCGATAGTGCCAAGATCAATTGAGACTTTTCAACCCCACAGCCGTTATCACGAACGCGTAGCAATCGGCTGCCGCCTTTCTCAACATCAATTTGAATCTTGGTTGCACCCGCATCTAGCGAATTCTCTACCAGCTCTTTGATCACCGAGGCGGGACGCTCTACCACTTCACCCGCCGCAATCTGATTGGCCAGGCGAGTCGAGAGTAACTGGATGGTCATTATTATCCTTGAGGTATTTTCAATACTTGGCCAATCAACAATTGATTGGAGCGCATCGCGTTATGCTTTTTCAATGTATTAACCGATATATTATAGCGCTGCGCTAACATCGATAACGAATCGCCAGAAATCACTTTATGAGTCTTGGGCCGATAATTAGCGTACAAACTGCCATCTGGTGCATTCTTTTTAAAATAACCATCGATGGCTCGATATATTGCATTGACCAAACGGATACGATGCTTTTTATCATACAGCATCTTCTCTTCTCTGGGATTAGAAACAAAACCAGTTTCTACCACTAAAGAAGGAAAATCAGCCGATTTTAACACCGCTAAACTAGCCAATATCGGCTGTTTTGAATGTAACTTGGTCACTTTTTGCATGCTTTGGAGAATGTCCTTAGCGATACTAAAGCTTTCATCCATGCGTTTATCCATCGACATATCGATGATGGTGCGGGCCAAATACTTCTCATTTTCGGTAGAATCGATGATCTCACCAACACCGCCGAGTAGATCAGAATGCTTCTCATGATTCTCTAAGATCCGACCAATTTCGGTATTGGCCCGTCTTGTAGACTGCACCAATACCGATGCGCCATTAGGCCCAGCAGAGGTAAATGCATCGGCGTGTATCGATAGCAAAAGATCAGATTTAGCTTTACGCGCAATCTCCGAGCGTCGATTAAGGCCAACATAGTAATCGCTCTTGCGAGTGAGCACCGCTTTTAAGCCGGTAGTGCTATTAATCTTCTGCGCCAGCATTTTAGCGATGGCGAGTGTAATGCGCTTCTCATAGCGACCACTAGCACCAATAGAACCAGGATCTTCACCGCCGTGTCCGGCATCGATGGCAATCACAATATCACGGTTTAAATGCTTTAGGGTCGCCGTACTTTTCAAAGGTTTGCTCGGTTTATTAGTACGAGTAATCGAAACAGGCGCTTGATGTTTAGGTAAATCTACCACTAAGCGATTGCCATAAGGCCCGGTCGGTGGCAACGGAAAAATCCGTGGTGAAGTGGCACGTTTTAAATCGATAACAAGACGCAACATACCTTTCTTTGGCGCCTTGCTGATCCTTAATTTTGTCGCTATATCACTCTTGATGATAATCGACGACAGGTCGGTGGCCATCTTGGTCGACTCAAAATCAATCACTAAACGATCATGGTTGCGCAGTGAAAAGTGGCTAAATTTCGGTTTTTCTTTAAGGTCAAAGACCAAGCGAAATTTATCTGGCGAAGGCCACACCCTAATATCCTGCAATGAGTTAGCCGCCAATAGCGTGCTAGACCAGCCCATCACAAGTAAACCAATTATTGTTAGCAATCGCATCATTTAACTTATTCTGTCCTTGATGATATACGTTGTAGGATGGAGCTGCCATTATCCGTATTCGCCGTTATCGTTGCGTTACGTTGGTGGTCTTGATAGACCAGGGTCAATTCAAGGTCCGCTTGCGGCAGCAGCCCAAAACCGCGCTGCGGCCATTCGATTAAGCATAGACTATCGCTAGCAAAGTAATCGCGGATCCCCATAAACTCAAGTTCTTCAGGGTCAGCTAGGCGATAGAGGTCAAAATGATATATTTGCCATTCACCTACCTGATAAGGCTCGACTAGCGTATAGGTTGGACTCTTAACCTTACCTTGATGACCAAGCGCTTGGATAAAGCCACGGGTTAATGTGGTTTTACCTGCGCCAAGATCGCCATGTAAAAATATGGTGGTGGCGAAACGGCATTCTAACGCCAATGCCCGGCCCAGCGCGACAGTAGCTTCGCTATCGGGTAAATGGCAGGAGAAAATAGATGTTAAATTTTGCATAAATCGGTAAATGACGACAAACTAGCTTATAATGGCTTAAATATATCATTGTCCTATCATTAGGCACAATAAAGATTCAACTATTAGCATGACAACGTGATGAGATAAGTCGCTGAGGAACCCCGATGAACAATAAATTACGCTCGCCGTGTATTGCTAATTGTAAATTGGACGAGCATGAAGTGTGCCAAGGGTGTCACCGTACCATTGAAGAAATATTACAATGGTCGAGCGCCAGCGATGAACTAAAGTCAACCATTTTGCACCGTTTAGCGCAATGTAAACCAACCGCACCCCAGCTAAATGATTAAGCGAGTTCGGTGGTGACTTCATCGCTATAGAAAACTTTAATATCGATAATTTGGTTTAAATTTTCAACAAACACATCGATTAACCTTGGTTCAAACGACTTACCAGCTTCCTGTTTCAAATATTCCACTGCCGCGTCAACTGTCCAGGCCTTTTTATAGGGCCGATCGCTAGTTAACGCATCAAACACGTCGGCAATGGCGACAATGCGTCCCTCAATAGGGATAGCCTCGCCAGCTAGCTTACTAGGATAGCCTGTGCCATCCCATTTCTCATGGTGGGTAGCAATAATACTGCGCGCGACATCCATCAGATGCGTGCGATTATTCTCTAATATATGCACCCCTTGCAAGGCGTGCGTATTCATGGTCTGTCGCTCTTCACTGGTTAATTTACCAGGCTTGAGCAAAATATTGTCCGATACGCCGATTTTACCGATATCATGTAATGGTGCCGCTTTTTCAATCATGTTAACTATGCTCATCGGCAGACCGCAACCTTGCGCAATAACTTTCGAATATTGGCCGACACGAATAACATGCTTGCCCGTATTATCATCACGCAGCTCGCCTGCAACGGCCAAACAATGGAGTAACGAATCATTGGCCTCTTCAAGCTCCTTAGTACGCATCTGTACCAGCTGTTCGAGCTTTTCATTCATCATGGTGAGCACTTGGAAGTGTTGATAGGACTTTAAGATATTGCGAGTGCGAAGAATTACCTCTTCAGGATTGAATGGCTTTTTAATAAAATCGTTAGCGCCACTAGACAATGCATCATTGCGCACCTCCATGCCTTCTTTTCCTGAGATAATAATAATCGGCAACTGATCATTGGTAAAGCGCTTACGTACCAATGCTATCACCTCAAGACCTGTCAAATAGGGCATTTCGATATCAAGAAATAACAGCGACACCTTCTCTGTATCGAGTTTGCTCATCACCTGACGAGGATCGGTGATCATAGAGACAGTAGCATTGAAATTATCTTGAACTAATGCAGAGAGAATCATGCAGTTCGTGAGTGAGTCGTCACAGATGAGAATGGTGTCAGAAACATGTTTATCCATAAAAAAACCAACCTTGTTAAGCGAAAGTGGCCCCACTTTATCCTTGTGGGTTATCTAATATTTATAACATAACAGCTAAAGCAGTCTAGCGCACTAATTGCTACAGCATAGGGCGAAGTCGACAATACTCTTTAAATAATACTACAGTGAAAAAAAATAAAAAAAAAGCACCTAAAAAACCGCCAGGTTATTAGGTGCCGAGTATTCAATTGACTAACGAATAAAAATCTCTAAATACTTGATGAGTATACTCTACTTTATTGGCTATAATAACAAGCTTACACGGGCTAAATAACGAATATAAATAAAAACATTCAGCAAATACCATGATATGGTGAATATTATCTAATTAAGAGAGATTTCTATGAACAAAGAATATCGAATCGACAATCTCGACCGAAATATCTTAGGTGCTTTACGCGAAAATGCCCGCCTCCCCTATGCAGAATTGGGAAAACTGTTTAGCGTCAGTCCCGCAACGATCCATGTGCGAGTAGAGAAAATGAAACTAGCCGGTATCATCAAACGTACCAAGGTTGAGCTTGACCCAAAACGGTTGGGCTTTGACGTCTGTTGTTTTATTGGCATAAATCTCAAGACGGCGGGCGACTATAATCCAGCAATTACTAAATTAGAGCAGATTGAAGAAGTATTAGAGGCGTATTACACCACCGGCCATTACAATATATTTGTTAAAATCATGGCAAAATCCATCGATCATCTGCACAATGTATTAATCAGTAAAATTCAGGCCATCGATGAAATACAGTCCACAGAGACCCTTATTTCATTAGACAATCCGATTAGTCGTGAAGTATCGCCTTGATAAAAAACATTTCGTTGCAAACGATTTATTAATAAAATATTTATAGTTGCTCATTACCAAGGTTGATGCTGTGCAAAAAAATATAATCTATTTAGCGTTGTTAGTAACGCTCTTGACGAGCGAGTGTCTCGCATCTGTTTCATATGAGGCGCTTGAGAGCCCAAAGGCTCAGGCGCAGCGGACACAATTTGCCAAGATATCGACGCAACTCGAAGCAGGTGCTGGTCCGGCCGCCAAAACCCAACAACAATTGGCCCAGTTAGAGGACTTTATTCTCTATCCTTATCTCGAATATACGCAGCTGAGGCAGCACCTTGCTACGCGACCAATCAAGCAAATTAGCGATTTTTTAAGCCAATACCAAGATATTCCATTCACACCAACGCTCAGACGATTAGCGATTACTCAAAGGTTTAAGAAGAGGCAATGGCAAGATGTTTTAGCGCTGCATAAAGAAGGCAATGGGTTAAAATATCAATGCATGCAGCTCACTGCAATGTTCAACAATGGTCAGAAAGAGCAAGCGCTCAGCCAAGTTGAGCGTATTTGGTTACATGGTGACTCATTGCCGAAAATTTGCGATCCACTGCTTCGGGCTTGGAGTAAATCAGGAAAAAAGAGTCATCAATTAATCTTACAACGGATAGAGCTTGCCTTAATTAAACGTAATTCAACGTTGGCACGCTACCTGTCACGCTCATTACCTAAAAAGGATAAGAAGGCATTCGACTATTGGTATAAACTCTATCGTTCACCAATCTTATTAAAGCAATCGCGCTACTGGCAACAGCGTGGCCATTTTGCCAATGTGATGCTCAACATCGCCCTCGAGCGCCTGATCTATCAGCGACCAGAGCTAGCCGCTAAGAAAATAGCCAAGATAGAATCCCATCCTGGTTTCACCACATCACAGCGTACAGCCCTGATCAATCGGCTGAGTGTGCGTATAATAACGAAAGAGTTTGCATCCTCCAAGCCCGCCTTAAAGCAATGGCTGGCGCGCTTAGATTGGCCAAGCCTTAATCGTAGCAACCAATCACAGATTTTGCGCTACCTTGTCGGAAACGATCAATGGCAGCATATTACCGCGCTCTATGAGCAACTTTGGCAAGAGGAGAATCCACCGTTAGCGTGGCGCTACTGGTATGCCAATGCAATGGCGCAGCAAGGACAGTCGGCACAAGCCACTAAATTATATCAATCGTTAGCCAAACTACGTCGTTATTATGGTTTTCTGGCCAGCGACAAACTAAAGCAACCTTATCAACTAAATCATCAGGCGCTGCCGATAGATCCAATGCAAAGGGAAAAGTTACTCAACAATCCGCGCCTAATTAGAGCCTATCACCTGTACAAGCTCAACCGTAATCTTGAAGCCCGCCGTGAATGGTATCAGTTAGTTAAACGACTCGATGAAAAACAGCGCTTGGGCGCAGCACAGCTCGCTAATAGCTGGGGATGGCATGACCGCGCCATCATCACACTTACCATGACCCAATATCGAGACGATCTAGATTTACGCTTCCCACAGCCCTATTTAGAGAGCTTTGCTCAAGAGGCAACGCGCAACGAGATTGACGTAAGTTGGCCGCTGGCAATCGCGCGACAAGAGAGCGCATTCATGACCCGCGCTAACTCAGCAGTTGGCGCGCGCGGATTAATGCAGTTAATGCCCGCTACAGCAAAAATTCAAGCAAAACGCTCACGGGTATTCTCTTATCAGCGAGCACAGCTTGATAACCCAGCAATGAACATAAGACTTGGCACCGCCTATTTAGAGCGAATGTTAGTCCAGTTTGATAACAATCTAGCGGTCGCAGCGGCCGCATACAATGCTGGCCCACATCGAGTAAAACACTGGGTTAAACAGCAATTGCCTCAAGATCAATGGGTAGAAACTATCCCGTATCGAGAAACACGTGAATATGTAAAAAATGTTCTGGCTTACAGCGTGATCTATCAGAGCAAACAAGCCCGTAAGGTGAGTCTGCCCAATGGCGCCATCTCACCCGACCAAATGAACATCAATAGTAAATAGCCGTTGGTATAAATGGCGGGGCTAACCCACTAAGCTGCTCAGCTCAACTCGATAACGTTGAGCCGCAGTTTCATTGGCTAACTGCGCCTGTTCGGTCAAGATCTCTTGCAATATGTCAACCGAGGTTAATGGATTAGCCAGTACCACTCTAAACACGATGATCGCTTGATTGTCATAACAGTTAGGCGTCAACTGAGTACGAGAAACAAAAGCCTTGCCACGACCTCGCTGCGTCTTTTGTAAGTATTTAATAAAACCATTAAGCGACTCATTAATCGCGTGCCTCTGCGCTGGCGTTGCAGTCGATAAAGCATCGGTCAGCCATTGCGGGCAATAACGATAGGTCAAAATGTTGAGCGTGGGCTCACTGCACAACTCAAAGTCAGGATGCTGATTAATCATCTGGGAAAATTGACGGGTTTTATTAATCCCTTCATCGATGAGCAATTGATAGCCTTGCTGGCCTAAAATCCGCAAGCCAGAATGCACCAACATCGCCATGCCTGGTCGTGAACCTTCAAGTGTTTTACTGCCTAAGTCTTTAGAGCCTTTGCGAATAATGTAATTAGCATGATGCTCAATACAATTGAGCGCGCTCGGTTGCTTAAACACTACAACACCCGCGCCCATCGGAATGTAGAGCTGTTTGTGCGCATCAATGGTCACCGAATCTGCTCGTTCAATCCCCTTAAGTAGCCCGCCATATTGCTTAGAAAATAACGTGGGAGCGCCCCAAGCACCATCGACATGAAAGTGGCAATCGAATGCTTGCGCCACATCGGCCATCTCATCGAGCGCGTCGACGCTGCCTGTTTCAGTCGTCCCAGCAATACCAACGATAGCCATTATTTTTATCTGTTGTTGCGTCAATTCATGGCATTTCTGCTTGAGTGAAGCGACACAGATGCGATTAGCATCATCGGTCGCAATAGAGATGATATTGTTGGCACCGAGCCCGAGAATGTCGGCGGTTTTCTTGAGTGAGTAATGCCCTCGCTCACTGACTAAAATAGCCGCGCCGCGATAACCATAGTGCAACAAACCCGCCGCCAGACCATCTTGCTGCACGCCAGCAAATTGTGCCGTTGGCGCAAAAGCCGTATTACGAGCGACCCATAACGCGGTAATGTTAGCCACTGTACCACCGGAACAAAATGCGCCTAGCGCATAATTTTGGTCATGCATATAGCGGCCATAGAACTGGTCATCACCTTGATAGACTAATCGGTGCAGCATGCCCGTCACCTGACGCTCTAATGGCGTAAACGATTTTGACGTCTCGGTTTTAACTAAATTTTGATTGAGTGCAATCATGATTTTAGACAATGGCAGCATGAAATAAGGCAGCGCCGAAGTCATATGACCAACAAAACTTGGTGACGCAGTGTGTACCGAGTGGGCGACTAATTTATCGAGTAAAAAATCGGCCTGTTGGGACACAAAGATCGGCTGTTGAGGTATCACAGAGTCAGAAAAATCTCGCTCGACCTCGCTGAGATCCTTTTCAATCGCCACAATATGAGATTGTAAAAAACCTGCTAAGTTCTCGGATATTTCACGCTCGATACGCCCTAGCGTCGATTGATGATCTTCAGGGATGGTAAAAACACGATGTAGACTCTCAAGACTCGCATCAGCTTTGCGCGGTAACAAACTCATTAATAAAGATCCTATACTCAGTAAAACGCCTGCTCATATCAGCTATAACAGGCACATCCAGTCGCCACGAAATGCAATAAACGCGGGCGCCTAATTTAACATTTCACCGATTGAGTTACTAGCCCTACCCAAAACTGCTCACAAAGAAATGGAAATTAAGTGATTAATTAAAAACTAGACTAAACTGTAGTTACGGTGCAGTAAAATGTAAAACTACGGGGGAAATTATGACTAATGAAATTAATCGTCGCATCGGTGTTCGGGTGAAAGTCAATCGTAACGATGGCATCGAAGCGGTAATTTATACCGATGAGTCTTTCCCAAATTTTTGCGATGAATATGAGATAAATTTAGGTGGACTAAGAATTGGTAAAAATGTCGAACACTTTGGTGAAAAGCCGGTCACGGTATGTATTTTTGGCCACCATGGCCAACAGCTTGAAGTCTCAAGTATGATCATCGAGAGCTCAGATCGCAGCTCGACCATTAAATTTAATCAACTCACTGCAGTGCAAGAACAAACCTTACGGAATATTCTTTCACTACAGCAAGCCATTTAAACTCAGCAGCTATAACTTACTTATTAAAGCGCATTTGTTTGTAATAATTGATGAGATTGGTGGTCGAAGAATCATGCTCACCCACGGCACCGTCTTTGGCCAACTCAGTCTGAATCTTAGCCGCTAGTCCCTTACCAAGTTCAACGCCCCATTGGTCAAATGAACAAATCTGCAAAATAATGCCTTGGACAAATATTTTATTTTCATACAATGCAATTAAGCCACCGAGGCTGTGTGGATCAATACGATCGAGTAAAATGGTATTGGTCGGACGATTGCCTTGATGCACTTTATGCGGTGCTAACTGATCAATATATGCTTGAGTGCGTCCTTTAGCCTTTAAATCTTCCCGAACCTGCTGTTCATTAACGCCGCACATCAATGCCTCTGTTTGAGCAAAGAAGTTGCTCATTAGCGTTTCATGATGTCCCTTAATCGGCGTAGAACTTTCGATTGAGCCGATAAAATCCGCCGGGATCACGTTCTTGCTCTGGTGCAGATACTGATAGAACGCATGCTGACCATTGATGCCGACACCGCCCCAGATCGAAGGTACGGTTTGGTAGGCAATATCTTCACCCATCCAGTTTACCGACTTACCATTAGATTCCATTTCTGCTTGTTGCAGATAAGCAGCGAGCATATGTAGCGTTTGATCATACGGTAAAATCGCTTGCGATTGCGAGCCCAAGAAAGTGGTATTCCACAGACTTAACAAGGCTAAGGTCACCGGGGCATTTTTCTCTAACGGCGTCTCAACGAAATGACGATCCATTTGATGGGCCCCTTCGAGCAGCGCCATAAATTTCTCAAAGCCCATATCAAGCGCAATCGGCAAACCGATAGCTGACCATAATGAGAAGCGTCCACCAACCCAGTCCCACATCGAGAAGATGTTGTCTTCGCCGATGCCAAACTCCTTGGCGTAATCAAGGTTTGAGGTCACTGCGACAAAGTGGTGTTTAACCGCGTCATTATCAAATGACGATGAGGTTAGCCAACTCTTAGCTGTTTTAGCATTGGTGATGGTTTCTGTGGTGGTAAAGGTTTTCGATGACACCACAAACAACACGCTAGCAGGATCTAATGGGCGTAATACTTCCGCAATTTGCGCGCCATCGACGTTAGACACATAATGCACGCTAACGCTATTATCACTATGAGCCTTTAATGCTTCGGTAACCATCTGTGGACCAAGGTTTGAGCCACCCACACCAATATTGACGATATCGGTGATGCGCTTGCCAGAGTAACCTTTCCATTCCCCCTGACGTACCTTGCGCACAAACTGCTCCATCTTTTTCAGCTCTTGGTCGATGGTCTCGGTAATATTTTCGCCATCTAAGATAAGGGCTTTACCACTGCGATCGCGCAATGCGGTATGCAACACGGCGCGGTTTTCGGTCAGATTTATTTTTTCGCCACTAAACATCTTGTCACGCCATGCCTCGATATCACAATCGTGAGCCAACTTAATCAGCCCAGCCATTGTTTCATCGGTGACCAAGTTTTTTGAATAATCTAATAATAAGTGGGGCAATTTAATGGTAAATTTATCGAAGCGTTGTTTATCGCTTGCAAATAATTGATTAAGATGTTGTTGTTTCATCTGTTGTGCATGTTCGACTAAAAACTGCCAACTGGGTAACTCTTGACGATTGTTCATTGTTCTACCTTGTAATGTCGGTACAAAATTTATCCCCACTACCATTGGCGTGTATGCTGTTAAGTCATCTGGGGCATAGCGCGTCACTAATTTTTAAAGGGTTAGAATAAACGATTCCAACCAAATTTATTTATCTTATTATCGCTCCATTATGGTAAATTTATAACGAAATTCCTAGCAATAATGCGGATTATCTTGTAATAAATTTACAAAACGATACGTCAGCGACAAAAACTATCGAGTTTAAATGATCAAATTCCGCTTAACCTTATTACGTCATGGCGAAACCTTGGCGCCCAAAAACCTTAACGGACGCACCGATATTGGTCTGTCTGATCAAGGTTATCAACAGATGTCTGATGCATTAACCGCCACCGACACTTTTGATCAAATCATTACATCCCCCCGACAACGTTGTCTAATCTTCGCCAAGGATATTAGCCAACAGCGCAAGTGGCCACTTGATATCGAGCCAAAGCTTGCAGAGATAAATTTTGGTGATTGGGATGGCCAAGCAATGGCAATTCTGCATCAGCAATATCCCACACAGCTAGCGCAGTTTTGGCAAACACCCTGGCAGTTTACCCCGCCCAACGGCGAACCGTTGAGCCAATTTAGTGTACGGGTCGATCAAGCATGGCAACGACTGCTTGAGCAACGCAATAATACCCTAGTCATATGTCATAGCGGCGTCATTCGTTATTTAATCGCCAAGATATTAGGCATGCCACTGCCCGGTAATAAGCACCTTGTGGCGCTTAATATCGGCTACGCCGCCAGAGTAGATATAGACATAGTGATAGAAGATAATGGTAACGTGTGGCAAACCTTGCAATGGCCCAACAGCAAATAAATCGATAAAATAATCACTATTATCACCACAACGGTTGATTGCTGAGTAAAAACCTCGATAATGTCGGCTTGCCTCCCGTCATTCGGGAGATGCAGGGAACATGATGAAAATTCGTGGCTGTACCCGCAACTGTAAATTGATGACAAGCTCAATGCTCATCAATGAGCCAGATACCTGCACCAACTAATTTCGTCCCAAAACCAAGCGGAGTACTTGCGTTAGTTGTTACTACAGGCGCTTAATGCGACTGCAGATATAACTGCGTGCACTGATTTATATGCGCCAATCACATCATCTACAGGTTACTGTTCCGCCCTTGTTCGCTCACGCCACTGGCGAGCAACACTAATGCCCGGCTCCTTACTCGAGGTCTCTAACCTGTCTTGGCAAGCAGGCAATAAGAGCATTCTCGATGACATTTCTTTTCGGGTTAAACCGGGACAATTTGTTGGCATCATCGGTGGCAATGGCAGCGGTAAGACCAGCTTGTTACGCACTCTGTATCGTTATACCAAACCTTGCAGTGGTCAAGTATTGCTTAACCAACGCGACATTTGGCAGCAGACAGCCACCGCCATCGCACAACAAATTGCAGTGGTAACTCAAGCGCCTAGCGCGTTACCCTACGTGGTTAGCGAAGTTGTTGCGATGGGTTTAACCCCGCACAAAGGGCTATTTGAACAAACCAATAAACGCGATGAAATTCTGATTAAGGCGGCTTTGGCCCAGGTTAATCTCGTCGAGATGGCCGGCAACAACTTCGATACCCTGTCCGGCGGTGAACAACAGCGCGTATTAATTGCTCGGGCAATTGTGCAGCAGGGACAACTGCTGATCATGGACGAGCCGACCAATCATTTAGATGTCCATTATCAAATCGATATTCTTAATCGGGTTAAGCATCTTGGCACCACCGTTATTGCCTCATTGCACGATCTCAATATTGCCAGCGCATTTTGTGATCACCTGATCTTGCTCGACCACGGCAAGATCGTATGTCAAGGCACGCCAAAGGAAGTATTGACCCAAGAAATTATCAGCGATATCTATCGTGTCAATGTCACCATTGGTGAGCATCCTAGTCATCACAATCCGCATTTGCTCTTTCATTATCAGGCAACACCATGTCAAAAATAACCCTGCTGACCATCGCGTTAATTATAATGACCCTATTTAGCGTCGTCATCGCACTATGCTTTGGCGCAGTAGCGCTAAACTTCAATCAAGTGCTCGAAATATTATTACCCTGGTTTTATCCCAGCGTCACTGACTCTGTCTATCACCAAATTGTGCTCGAGCTACGACTGCCACGGATTATTTTAGCCTTTGTTTCGGGCGCCGGCTTGGCGGTTTCTGGCGCTATTTTACAGCAAGTCACCCGAAATCCACTGGCTGATCCTTATCTGTTTGGCATCACCGCCGGCGCCTCTTTTGGCGCTGTCACGATCTTTACAATATTCTCGTCATTATCGATGATACTGTTACCCATAGCGGCCTTTGCCGGCGGATTAGTCTCGGTGTTAGTGGTAGTCAGTATCGCAGGTCGCAGTGCATTTAATCAGATCGAGCGAATGTTATTGGCCGGGGTCGCCACCTCATTTATGTTTAGCGCCGGCAGCAGCGCGCTGCTATATCACAGCGATCCACAGGCCGCCGCCTCGATTCTCTTTTGGACCTTGGGTAGTTTTTCTCAGGCGCAGTGGTCTTCTTTACCCGCTCCTACGATAATAATTGTCGCCAGCATCCTATTGTTTTTTGCCTTTTCTAGGCAGGTATTAGCCATCTCTAGTGGCGATGAAAGCGCCGCTACACTTGGTGTTAGCGTGGGTCGAGTGCGCCTGATGATGTTGATCGCCAGCTCGCTCATTTGTGCCATCATTGTTGCCAGCGCTGGCGGTATTGCCTTCGTTGGATTATTAATCCCTCATCTCGTTCGCTTGACATTAGGGCAACGACAACTCAATAATTTTATTATTGTTGCATTATTTGGCGGCCTCTTTATGATTTATGTTGATCTCGTCGCCCGCACGTTATTAGACAATCAAGAAATACCATTGGGGATCATCACTTCAGCCATCGGTAGTGTTTTCTTTCTTTTCATCTTGAAACAACGAAGTCAACGAGTTAACTAGAGCAGATTATGTATACGATTGAGCCATTATCAAATAAAAAAATCAATAACATACAAAAAAATATTGATCTTAAGACAAAGCCGCTCGGCGCATTAGGGCGACTAGAAGCACTCGCCTTACAACTGTGCTTAATCATCGGCGATAACTCCCCACAGATAACCAACCCAACGCAACTGGTATTTGCTGGTGATCATGGCGTTAGCGAAATGGGAATATCTATCGCAGGCAACGAAGTCACCGGACAAATGGTGGCCAATTTCTGTGCTGGCGGTGCCGCCATTAATGCCTTTTGTAATCAGGCTAAAATGGCACTAAAAGTGGTCGACTGCGGGACGGTGTATGAACAACCTAACCATCCGATGCTGATTAAGCGCAGAGTCGCGTCAACCACGGCGCCTATTCATATCGAGCCTGCGATGAGCAAGCAACAGACGCAGCTAGCGATTAATTACGGCATGGAAGTGGCGAATGCGCAAATCAAAGCTGGCGCCAATGTCATAGGCATTGGTGAGATGGGCATCGGCAATACCACCGCCGCCGCCGCACTGATGCATGTGTTAACCGACAACGATATCGATTATTGTGTCGGTCGTGGCACCGGCATTAACGATGATTGTTTGGCCAGAAAGAAAGAGATCATTCGCAGCGCGGCCCTACTCCATCAAGACAACATGGATTCTCCTTTGTGCGTGCTGGCGTGTTTAGGCGGCTTTGAAATAGCGCAAATGGTCGGCGCAATGTTAGCCACGGCTCAAGCAAGCAAGGTTATACTAGTCGATGGGTTTATCTCAAGTGCGGCGGCGTTGGTCGCCACGCGCCTGTGCCCTAACGTGCGTGAATATATGGTGTTTAGTCATTGCTCCAACGAGCTTGGCCATCATACCTTGCTCAAATCGATGGCTGCTAAACCTTTATTAGCCCTGGAATTGCGACTAGGCGAAGGCAGCGGTTGCCCACTAGCGTTACCATTATTACAAAGCGCATTGGCTTTTTATAATCAAATGGCCAGCTTCGAGCAAGCCCATGTGACCGAGGTTAACTAACCAATGAGTGTTATTGCCGTGGTGAAACACCAGTGGTGTTTATGGCTAGTTGCGCTGGGCTTTTTTACCCGGATTAACATAAAGCCGATGGCTAACTTTCAGCCAGAATGGCTTAATCAAGCCAGCCGATATTATGGCTTAGTTGGTCTGTTAATTGGCGTACTTAGCGCCGGTGTTTATTGGCTAACGGCGCTATTTTTACCAACGAGTATTGCGATACTCATGGCCATGATCGCCAGCGTATTAATCACCGGGGGGTTTCATGAAGATGGCTTAGCCGATACCTGGGATGGCTTTGGCGGCGGCTGGAGCATCGAGCAAAAGCTCACCATCATGAAAGATTCACGCCTGGGGACCTATGGCGCTTTGGCGCTTGTACTGGCCCTGTTGTTAAAGTTCCAGTTGCTAGTCGAGCTTGCCACTATGGTTAACGCTTTGACCATACCAACGATTGTTGCAGCCCTTGTTAGTGCCCACTGTCTTAGTCGTATCCTGGCGGTTAGCCTGATATTTGATCAACACTATGTGCGCGATATCGACTCAAGCAAGATCAAGCCGATGACCGAGCAACAAAGCAGCAGCGAACTTATCATTTTACTGGCCAGCGCCTTATTGGTGCTGTTGGTGATGCCAGCTGCTCTTTTTGCGACTATCATTGCGGTTCAGCTGGTATTGCGGCTGGTTATTGTCAAATGGTATCGCAGCCAATTAGGCGGTTACACCGGCGACTTATTGGGTCAGGCACAACAACTTTCTGAGCTAGTCATCTACATCACTATGCTAGCCTTTTATCGACAACTCTAAACGAGATAACACATGAGCGAAAATCAAAAGAAACAACGTCATCAAGAGCGTCAGCAGAAGCTTAAAGATACGGTTGATGCAAAAATAGCGGCAGCCACCAAAGAACAAGGTATCTTTATGGTGATCACCGGTAACGGCAAAGGCAAGAGTACCGCTGGTTTTGGCACGGTGCTACGCTGTGTTGGCCACGGCCAAACGGCTGGCGTCATCCAATTCATCAAGGGACAGTGGCCTTGTGGTGAGCGTAATGTGTTGGAAAAATTAGGGGTTGATTTCCATGTCATGGGAACCGGATTTACCTGGAATACCCAAGATAAAGAAACGGATACAGCAGCTGCCGTGGAGGCTTGGCAGCAAGCTAAGCTGATGCTTAGCGACCCAAGTCTTGATTTGGTGCTGCTCGATGAAATAACCTATATGCTGACTTACGGTTATCTCGACAGTGATGAAGTGGCCGCCGCAATAAAGAATCGCCCACCGATGCAACATGTCATTGTTACTGGCCGTGCCTGTCATCGCAGCCTCACCGACATTGCCGATACCATCAGCGAAGTACGTCCCACACGGCATGCTTTTGAAGCAGGCGTCAAAGCGAGGATTGGTTTTGATTACTAAATTTAAGCAATTTGTGCTGATCGGTTTATTCGCTAGTCTAATGGTTAGCGCTCCTTGCAGCGCGGCTGAGCAGACTTACCCGCAACGGATCATCGCGCTATCGCCCCACGCGGTTGAATTACTCTATAGCATTGGCGCTGGCGATCGCATCATCGCGACAATTTCACATGCCGACTACCCCGAACAGGCCAAGGCTATTGAGGTGATAGGTGATTATCGTGGAATTAGCTTGGAGAAACTTATCGAGCTCAAGCCCGACCTAGTGGTAAGTTGGTCTGGCGGCAATAAATTAAATCAGATAGAACGGATCAAAGAGCTGGGCTTTAAGGTCGTGGACTCCAACCCACAATCGTTACTTGAGATAGCGAGCGACTTGATTAAACTTGGCCAACTCACCGGCCAAAACGAGCAAGCACAGCAACTAGCAACAACCTTTAAGCAGTCACTGGCCACCATCACCAGTAAGTATCAGCACCGCACCAAGATCCGCACGTTTTATCAACTGTGGTCAAAACCGCTGATGACCATTAGTAATGGCAGCTGGATCAACCAATTTATCGAGCGCTGCGGCGGTACCAACGTCTTTGCCAGTGCCGAGTCTGCTTACCCGAAGATCAGCGTAGAGAACGTGCTATTAACCGATGCGCAGGTGATCCTTATTCCAGATGATGCGCAAACCAAAGGGCACGAGTTATTCGATTGGCAGCGCTGGAACATATTGCCAGCGGTTAAAAACAAACACATTTATTACCCTAATGCCACTATCTTACATCGCCCAACAGTACGCGTATTAGAACCGATGAAGCAGATGTGTATGCAAATAGATAAGGCGCGCCAATCATCGTGAAATTTAGCAAGGTTGCTATCGACTCTCCTCATTACCAACAAATGTTACGCTTGCGTCACGACGTGCTGCGCAAGCCTTTAGGGCTAAACCTGTATCAACAAGACTTGTCCCAAGAGGCTAATTATTGGCATTTCGGTCTATTTGACGACAACGCTGGCAAGGGGCAACAATTGCTTGCCTGCTTAATCATCGTGCCATTGGATAAGCATCACGGATTATTAAAACAGATGGCGGTAGACCCACAAAATCAGGGTCAACGCCTCGGCAAGCAACTGATTGCCGAGGCCGAGCAATACCTAACTACTCAAGGAATGAAACAGTTAGAATTATCGGCACGCCAGCAAGCTATCGGCTTCTATCAAAAACTCGGTTATCAGCCAATCGGTGAGCCCTACATTGAAGTCACCATATCTCATCAATTAATGCGTAAAGACCTGACGCTATAACGCTTAGCGTCGACGCTTAAAATGCAGCCACAATCCGGTAAACAAAAATAACAACGGGGCTAGGCTAAACAACAGCCACAGCCATTCGAGCTGCTGGCTAATAAATTGTCCGATGTGAAATTTATACTTAAACCGCCACACCTGTGTGGCAAAGTTGGCCTTTCCACCATCATACACGCCTAGCACTTGCGCCGTCTTGGGATCGACCCACACCCAGCTAAAGGCATGGCTTTCTTGCGCCGTCTTTAGGCGTAGACGCAATGGTTGATCGTCGGTTGGTAAATAAATTCGATAGAGTGAAGCATAAGGCAACGCCGTTAGTCCGACCTGTACCAGAGTATTAATATCCATATCTGGCTGGTTATTATTAACATAAGCTACGCTAGGTGTGGCCTGTATTTTCTGCCCGGTAATCGATTCCACCAGCCATTTTGTTGGGGTTTGCCAGTTAAAGGCGATACCGCTTAAGGCCATCAATAACAGGGGGATGAACACCACGACACCAATCACACTGTGTAACTGACTAAACAGTATTTTTCGCTTGGCCCTGAACCTGATTTTCAGTCGTTTAAGGGGAGCCTTAGGTTTGAGCCACAAATAGAAGCCAATCATTAGATTAACCATCAAGCTCAAGGCGACTATCGAGACCCAATCTCGCAGGGGTTTCTCGCCGCTATCTGTTTGCCATAACAGCCAGCGATGAAACAGCAGCGTAAAACCATATATCTGCTGATAATAGGCGTATTGCTTAACCACGGTTAAACGATACGGGTCGAGGTTAACATAGTCGCCGCTGTGGAGCTTAAAGCGCCATACATCATCGCTCATTGCGCCGGTTGAAATCATCCTAACCGGCTCATTGCTATGCTTTTTCACCACCGCTATCATACTTGACACACTGGCTTGGCGGCCAGTTGGTTCGACCTGCCATTGCTGTGAAAACAACATCTTATCCAGGCTTGGCGCGAACAACAACAGCGCGCCACTTAAACATAACAACATCACAAATGTGGCGCTGATTAACGCTATCCACAAATGAATTTTACGTAAGATTTTTATCATATCGTTAAACCAAACAAACTCGCTCCCCTATACAGGAGAGCGAGTTTATGATTGCGCCAATTGGTATTAATTAAAACGTGTAGTTAACACCCACTTTCAAGGTTGAACCTTGGGCCATCGTATTGTATCCAGAATAGCTATACCCTTGAGAGCGTGCGGTAGAGTATTCCTTGTTTAGCAAGTTACCAACGCCTAGGTAAATTTCGGTCTGGGTATTGATATCCATGTGACCACTTAGATTGAGCACGCCATAGCTGCTGATTGGGCCATGATCGCCGGTCCATTTGCCATTAACCTGTTCGAAGCGCTTACGATCGCCTACATGGAAGTAAGACAAGCTAACCTTGCTGCTTTCACTCGGCGTATAATTAAGTACGGTGCTAAAAGTTGGCGCGCTAATCTGTCTCTGCCCTAGATAAACGTCATTGGCAGTGTCTTTACCTTCGTTATAACTATAGGTTGCTGACACATTAAGATCTTGGTTGATTTCATAGTCAGCAGTTGCTTCCCAGCCCCAGATTTTTTGTGGCGCACGTACCGGCAGGTAAATGCCAGTTAGGGGATCATATTTGTTGGTCGTACCCAATTCAGAGGTCGAGCGATAGGCCGCCATGGTGAATATTAAATCATCCATTTGGCTGCTAAAACCAATCTCATAGTTATTGATAATCGATGCTTGGGTGTTGACCAAGGTAATATCATTAACCGTTGCGCTGCGTAGCAGGCGACCGAGATCGGAGATATCTGCGCCTTGTGAGTAATTAGCAAAAGGTGAGAATAATTCATTGCCAATGTAGCGTACGCCGAAATTATAGGTGGTCGCCTTATAGTCTAAATCACCGCCTTTCACCGCCATCGGTACAGAACAAATGTCCTGCGCCGCATCTTTACACAGACGCAAGGTATTGTAATCATCTACCGAAACGTTAATGCTTTCCTGACGAACGCCCGCTTTTATCACCCAGTCATCGGCAACAATTGTCTTGGTTTGCAAGAAAAATGCAACATTGCTCATGTCCATTTCCGGCACCCAAACACGCCCATCGACCATCGGTTGAGAAGTCACATCATTTAAGATATCGGTGCCGTAGATAAAGGTTACATCGGCGTCGTCAAATTCTGCCGTGCTATTAAATACTGCGCGCACACCAGACTTTTCAGATTTGATTAACGATTGACCGCCATCATAACCTTGCTCAGGGTTGGCCAGTTTGGTTGAGAAGAAGAAGATGTTTTCGATACTCTGCTGATAAGCATCGACCACTAGTTGGGTGTTGGTAAATACTTCATCATCGACATACTTAAACATCACGTTGTAGTTGTCTTTAGGTCCCTGAGGATCACCCTTTGCTTTTTCGCCATTGGCTACAGGTACCGCGTATGTTTTGGTGCCAGCGTTAATGCTGCTCACGACATCGACGTAGTTAGGATCTGTTTGCGCGTCATAATAGTTTAAGGTTAACTGCAATGATTTATCTTCGTCGACTTGATAGCCTAACTTGGTGAATACATTTTGCGTGGTGTTATCAGTTAGGCCATATTTTAGACCAATGATGTCACCTTGTGCGTCACGTTGCGCGCCAGTCTCTTCCTTACTAACACTAAATACATAACTAAATTGCTCTAGAGAACCATCGGCAGAGAAATCAACACGGTAACCAGCGCTGTCTTCAAACTTGACCAGACTCGCCTTGCTCGACATGCCCAATTCAACATTGGCCTTGCCTTTGCCCGCTTTTTTAGTGATGTAGTTAATCACACCACCCGCAGCGCCATTACCAAAAATAGAGGTGGCACCTTTAATCACTTCAATACGTTCGATCGTTGAGGCATCTAGTGTACGAATACCTAATGCACCGTTGCGCAGCGGCGTTGACTGAGGCACGCCATCGATCATCACTAACGCATTGCGACCACGCAAGGTTTGGCTCGAGTTACTCGAAGTGCCAGTACTTGGTGACATACCTGGTACTTTTGTAGCCAAGATATTTTGTAACTCGGTATTGACCTTCATCTGATCAAGAATGTCTTGACGATTTACCACGGTAATAGAAGCCGGTACTTCATCGATGCTTTCGATAATACGCGAACCTGTAACGACCACGCGTTCAATATTTTCATTGGGCTTAACCTGATCTGCTTGTGCAGTAAAAGCGGCCATGAGAGATAATGTTAATATTGAATAGCTAAGATTTTTCATCTTAAGATGTTCCCTTAAATTGTGTAAAGAATGTAAAGACGCTGAACTTTCGCAAATGATAATCGATATCATTTGCGCTTTCAATACCATTTTCGTGTTTTTTTATGATAAAAATCAACTAAGCGATAATTAAACTTCTTACAGACATATCCTCGGCCTCATCGATCCCGCTATGCTAGAATGCGCCCCTTAATGTGATCAAGATCAACAGAAATTGACACTAGTGACAAGAAAGACTACTATTATGTTGCAATATTGTTATAGGCGATATTGACCCACAACATCCCCTTATTTCGATTAACGAGAGAACACTAGTTATGGAACAGGTTAACCAGCCAGAAAAACAAACAAAAAACGGCGGCCTACTAGAGAAATTATTTAGACTGTCGCAACACAAAACCAGCGTCAAAGTCGAACTAATGGCAGGGCTGACAACCTTTGTCACCATGTCCTACATTATGTTTTTAAACCCAATCATCATGTCCAAGACCGGTATGCCATTTGATGGTTTATTCCTGGCGACCTGTCTAGGCGCCGCCATTGCTACTATTTTTATGGGGCTTTATGCCAACTGGCCTGTTGGCCTTGCACCCGGCATGGGATTGAACGCTTTCTTCACGTTTACCGTGGTATTGCAGATGAACTATACGTGGGAGGTCGCGCTTGGCGCCGTCTTCCTGTCGGGTATTTTATTTGTACTGATGAGTGTCACCAAGCTGCGTGAATGGATGCTCGACAGTATTCCAATGAGCTTGCGAATTGCGATGACCGCAGGTGTTGGCCTGTTCCTTGGTTTTATCGGTTTGCGCTTTACCGGCATCGTTATTGCCGATCCTGACAACATCGTGCGCTTGGCCGACCTTACTCATTTTGGTTTCGGTAAGTTTGGTCCAGAGGCACCCGCATTAGGGTTCTTAAGCTTTCTATTGATTGCTATCCTAAGCTATCGCAAGGTGTTTGGCGCGGTGATCATTGGGATTGCCGTCACCACGCTTATTGCCTTCTTGATGGTTGCGGTGTTGCCAACAGAATTCTTTGTGGTGGCCGAGGAAGCTAAATCGTGGGCACCTGCCACTGGTTTTGTCAATTATCCGGGCGGTGGCTTAATGGCGATACCAGACTTTAAAGCCATTGAACCTATCTTCATGAAACTTGATATCATGGGCGCGATGGAAGTCGCGATGATCCCGGTGATCATAACCTTCCTATTCGTTAATATTTTCGATACTGCGGGCACCTTAATGGGTGTGGCCGAACGCGCCAATCTGCAAGACGAAAATGGTCGTATCAAGGGACTCAACAAGTCGCTCAAGGCTGATTCTATTTCATCGGTTATTGGCACTGCGTTTGGTTGTCCGCCAGTCACCTCTTATGTTGAATCGGCGGCGGGTGTTGCTGCGGGTGGGCGTACCGGACTGACGGCCGTGACCATTGGTTGTCTGTTCTTAGTGGGGATGTTTTTCTTACCCCTGGCCCAGATGTTACCTGGCTTTGCGGTTGATGGCGCGCTAATTTACGTCGCCATGCTGATGATGGGCTCACTGGCTAAACTCAACTGGGATGATTTTACCGAATATGTACCCGCCATTGCGACAACGGTAATGATGTCATTTACTTTCTCGATTGCTAACGGCATCGCGTTTGGTTTCATTACTTATACCGCATTAAAACTTGGCGCGGGCAAACGCAGCGAGATATCGGCAGGCGTTTGGGCGCTAACGGTGATATTCTTAGCCAAATTTATCTTCTTGCCTTAAGCAAAAAAGTAGCGGTGCGCCCATGGCGCCCCGCTACAAAAGTTTTATCTATGCTGGCCCCATCACCGTGGTAAATATCCCTGTCACCAGCAATACCACCATGGCCAGAACAAGCTCAAACGTTATTGCCAGTTTAAGTGTACTAAGCGAACTTTCCTTGGCAGTTAATCGCCCGACCAATTGCAGCTTGTTGCGCGCGCCAAGCGCTAACAGACACAGCACAATAGCAAGTTTTAGCACCATCAAGCGGTTATAATTGCTGGCCAAACCCAGCTCAACATCAAACAGCTCAATCACTAAATACCCGCCACTTAGCAGGAGTGAAGCAATGACCACGACGGCCAATTTGCCATAATATACCATCGCTCTCTGCGCATCGTCGAGGCTCAGTCGGTTGAGCATCTGTAGTAGTGGCATAAACGAACCTGCCCACAGTGACAAGGCGATAATATGAAGGGTTATCGCAACCTGCGCCAATATTGACAACTCAACCGTATGACCAACTAAGGTAAAGCTTGCGCCAAGCATAACAATAGCCGCAATCTGTAATGGTACACTCAACATCACAGATACCCCTTGGAACAATGCAATGAGCACTAGAACCAAGGCCGCCAATCGCATCACCGCACTAGATCCTATGCTCGAATCCCACAGCATCTGTGCTATGTCGCGATCAAGCATGCCAGCCAGACCTTCTTCATTAAAAGCGCCAACACTAACAAAGAAGCCCGTCATCACGGCGATCAACCCAAGGCTCGCATAACCCTTAGCCTGCCCTCGCAAATACTCATTATAGCCCCGGTGCTGACAAAGCCAACGACACGCTATCGCACCAATTGTTCCCGCAATGCCAATGTACATCGCCAACTTGACCAACACCTCGCCAACTAACCATCCCATGTTAATTATTCAACCGTAAAGCTAATGCGATGCTTCATTTTATGGCCGTCATTCCCCATGATGGTCCAAGCAAGATCATATTGACCGGCGGTTAACCTAGGGAATGAAATGTGCTGCATCTTAGAGGCTTTCTTGCTGGCTTTATAGTTAAGGGCAATCTTGTTATCCTCACGTTTAAGGTTGATTTTCACTAAACGAATCGCCTTATTGTAATGTAACATCGCCATCTTTGGCGCCTTGGCTAAAGTCGCGCCATCACTTGGCATAGTGCTAGTGAGTTTTACATGTGCCTGTGCAGTGCCAGTTAACGCGAATGTAATTAGTAGTGCGCCGAATATTGCGAGTAATTTTTTCATCTTGTTTTCCTATTAAAAAATGACGTGAGCCAACGTATAATCATTGGGTTGCCGGCTCGTTGGTTCAAAAAGTTATTTAGTGGTGGTCAGCTGCGAGCTACGCCATAAGAAATAAACAGCGGGTAATACCAACAAGGTTAATACCAGCGCAGAGACCATGCCGCCGACCATTGGCGCGGCAATTCGGCTCATCACCTCGGCACCAGTTCCCGTGCCATAAAGTATGGGGAGCAAGCCTAAAATGATCGACAATGCAGTCATCATCACCGGTCGGATACGTAAACCCGCGCCGCGCATCACCCCGTCACGTAATTGAGCAAGACTAACAGGCTCGTTATTAGCCCTGCCTTGCGCCACTAGCTCATCAAAAGCCTGATTGAGATAAACCAACATGATCACGCCAATTTCAACCGCGACACCAGCTAGGGCAATAAACCCAACCCCAACCGCCACCGAGAAATTAAAGCCTTCCAAATACATCAACCACACACTGCCAACCATCGCTAACGGCAAGGTGCCCATGATAATGGCGACCTCTGCAATACGGCGAAAATTAAGATAGAGCAGTAAGATAATAACCCCCAAGGTTAGTGGCACGACATAGGTCAATTTGTCTTTGGCCCGCTCCATGTATTGGTATTGACCGGCCCAGGTGATTGAGTAACCCGCGGGTAGCTGCAACTGCTGAGCGACAATGTCTTTGGCATTGGTGACGTAGGTGCCGACATCAACTCCTTCAATATCGATGTAGACCCAGCCATTTAAACGGGCGTTTTCACTCTTAATCCCTGGCGGGCCATCTTCGATAAACACATCAGCCACATCAGCTAGTGCAATGCGCAATCCTTTAGGTGTAACGATAGGTAACAACTTAAGTTGCTCCGGTGAATTACGATAATCTTGCGGGTAACGCACGTTAATCGGATAACGCTCTAGCCCCTCAACGGTGTTAGCCACTGTCATGCCGCCAATTGCCGTGGCGACGACTTGCTGCACGTCGGCGATATTAAGGCCATAACGCGCCGCCTGTAGCCGATTAATATCGACCTTAATGTAACGGCCACCCGCGACCCGTTCTGAATAGACCGAAGTAGTGCCCGCCACTTGATTGAGAATCGTCTCTAATTGCTGACCGATGCCTTCGATAACCGGCAATTTTGGCCCAGCGATCTTAATCCCCACCGGAGTCTTGATCCCGGTAGCGAGCATGTCGATGCGGGTCTTAATGGGCATCACCCAGGCATTAGTGACCCCGGGGAATTTAATTAAGCTGTCGAGCTCTTGGCGGATTTTCTTCGGCGTCATGCCTTCCCGCCACTGATCTTGCGGCTTAAGCTCAATAAACGACTCAATCATGGTTAATGGCGCAGAATCGGTGGCGGTATCGGCGCGACCAATTTTACCTAATACCGAATGGACCTCTGGCATCGTCATAATCAGTTTATCGGTTTGCTGCAATAACTGGCGCGCCTTGCCCACCGAGATCCCCGGATAAGTAGTGGGCATATACATGATATCCCCTTCATCGAGCGGCGGCATAAACTCGCTGCCAATCTTGTTCAATGGCCACAGGCCAACGGCTAAGACGACCATCGCGAGCAACAAGGTTGTCTTAGGGAAGTTAAGCACCCCACGCAATAGTGGCATATAGCCTGCTGTTAGCAGTCGATTGATCGGATTTTTATGCTCGCTAATGATCTTGCCGCGCACAAAATATCCCATCAGTACTGGCACCAAGGTGATCGCCAGAATCGCCGATGCCGCCATTGCATAAGTCTTGGTAAAGGCCAGCGGCGCAAACATGCGACCCTCTTGAGCCTCAAGGGTAAATACCGGTAAGAAACTCACAGTGATAATCATCAAGCTAAAGAACAAGGCTGGGCCTACCTCGCTCGCGGCTTTCAACACAATTTGCCAACGATTGTCATCGGTTAACGGGGTTTTCTCCATGTGTTTATGCATATTCTCGATCATCACGATCGCGCCATCGATCATCGCCCCAATGGCAATCGCAATGCCACCTAAGCTCATGATGTTAGCGTTGAGCCCTTGCAGATGCATCACGGTAAACGCCGCTAAAATACCCACAGGAAGACTAATGATCGCGACAAGGGATGACCGGACATGGAATAAAAAGACTACACACACCAAGGCCACCACGAAAAACTCTTCGAGCAATTTATACCACAGATTATCGATGGCTCGCTCGATCAAGCCGGAACGATCATAAACCGTCACCACCTCAACGCCTTCGGGTAATCCGGCTTTAAGTTGTTGTAATTTTTCTTTAACCCCATCGATGGTTGATTGCGCGTTTTCGCCAAAACGCATCACCACAATGCCGCCAACAGTTTCGCCCTGGCCATTTAACTCGGCAATGCCGCGGCGCATCTGTGGCCCAATGCCTATATCTGCCACATCTTTGAGTAACAATGGTGTGCCATTGTCATCTAAACCTAACGGAATATTAGCCAAGTCGCTGGTGTTTTTGATATAGCCCGTTGCGCGTACCATGTATTCTGCTTCGGCCATTTCCACCACAGAAGCGCCCACTTCCTGATTGCCACGGTTAATCGCCGTGCTAATCAACGATAATGGAATACCTAGGGCGCGTAATTTGTCTGGATCGACTTTGACCTGATATTGCTTAACCATGCCTCCCAAGGCAGAGACCTCTGAGACACCATTAACCGTTTGCAACTCATACTTTAAGAAGAAATCCTGCAGCGCGCGCAACTGGCTAAGATCATGTTTGCCACTGCGATCCACCAGCGCATACAAATAGACCCAGCCAACACCGGTGGCATCGGGACCCAATTGCGGTTTCGCACTCGCGGGTAAGTTAGGCGCAACTTGACTCAAGTACTCTAATACACGCGATCGCGCCCAATAGAGATCGGTGTCTTCGTTAAAGATGACATACACATATGAGTCGCCAAAGAACGAGAAACCACGCACGGTTTCTGCGCCGGGCACCGACAACATCGCCGTGGTTAGCGGATAAGTCACTTGATCTTCGACCACCTGGGGCGCTTGGCCAGGATAAGAAGTCTTAATAATAACCTGAACATCCGATAGATCAGGGATCGCATCGACCGGCGTATTCTTGACCGAAAACAGCCCCGCGCCGACAATAATAGCGGTGGCCAGCAACACCAAGAAACGGTTGTAGACCGACCAACGAATAATAGCAGTAATCATAATCCCCTCCTTATTCGCTAGTATCTGCTGACACGTTCATGTCAGCGTGATCGCGCGCCTGAGTACTCATCACCTTGATCACCGCATAACCTCCCTGAGGATCTTCGCTAAGCTCCACCGCAAGCGATTTTCCCACCACGAACAAAGCCATATCGACGGTTGCATCGACCGAAAAATCCATGGTCATTTGCGGCCAATCCCATGCGTCTATGGCCGGATGGGTCAGCGTTACCATACGATGTCCTACCATCACCGACTCCACCATCGCATCGACCATCACACTGCTTGGTTGCTCATTGCTCTCTTCTTCTTCACTAGTGATCGGGTTGATACGTAAAAAATCGGAATCGACACTCGACTCAGAATCGATAAGGAACTGCGCCGAGATCACCACATTGTCGCCCGCTTCGAGCCCTGAAAGCACTTCGATGAATTGCTCATTGCTGCGGCCAATCTCAACATTAACCGACTTAAAATTACCTGCCCCTAAGTCCATTACCACGCGTGTCGACTGTCCGGTACGGATCACCGACTCCCGTGGCACCAAGATATTCGCCTCATCCCCTTCACTATCGATGGTTACTTTGGCGAACATATTTGGCTTTAATTTAAGATCTTGATTATCAAAACGCAGACGCACTTGTAGCGTTCTGGTCTGCTTATCCAGCGTTGGATAGACATAATCCACCTCGCCATGCCATATTTCGCGCGGCCAATAGTCGAGCGTCATCGACACATGATCGCCAACATTCACCGCACTGGACTGTCGTTCAAAAACTTGGGCGTTTACCCATACCTGCTCAAGCGCGCCCACCGACATAATCTTAGTGCCCGGCTTAACATAAAAGCCCTCGCGCACCGCTAAATTGTCAACCACCCCAGACTGCGGGGCATAAATGGTAATATTTTGTTCTACTTTATTGCGTTTTATCACCCGGTCGATGATCCGCTGCGGCACCAGCAAGGATTTTAAACGCGCTTTGGCCGCGCTCACCAAGCGCATATTGTTACGCGCAATACCCAACAGCATTTCCTCTTGTGCATTAACCAGCGTTGGCGAATAGATATCGTAAAGTGGCTGCCCCTTTCTAACGCGCTCGCCGGTTGTTTTAATATGTAATTTATTGAGCCAGCCCGCGACCCGTGGATGAATGTGGATCAGGCGTTCTTGATCATATTGCACGTAACCGACGGTATTAATCTTGTTGGTTAAGATCTCGCTATTTACTTTAGCGCTACGCACACCAAGATTATTCACCACATTAGGCGCAATAAAGACATTGCCAGCGCCGTTGATCGCGCTAGCATTATCATTGGCATAAAAGGGTACTAAATCCATGCCCATTGGCGATTGCCCCGGCGCGTCGCGGCGAAAGCTTGCGTCCATTGGCGCAACCCAGTAGAGCGGAGTAGCCTCATCGACGTTATCTGTAGTCGTGCGCGGTGACAATAAGTAATGATAGGCCAACAGGCCTGCACCAACGCCCAGTGTTATTAAGGAAATGCATTTAAATAGATTATTCATGTGCCGCTCCAGTGCTTATCACTGTCAGAAAATAGTTGAGTTTTAATGTCGCTATATGTTGCTCAATGGTGATGTTAAATGCCTCTATGCGGCGATTTAACTCACTTACTCTGGCTAAGATGACCCGAGAGAAGTCACCGCTATCATTGCTATAAGCGACGAGTGCAGCGGCGGTTTGTTGGCGGGTCTGAGGCAACAACTTTGTCTGGTATATCAATTCCCGTCGCTTTAATACCGTCAACTGTGCTTTGAGCGACAATGCGTCGCCGCGCATTTGTCGAATCATTAATAGTTTGTCTGTCTTGACAATTTGCGCGTTAGCTTTGGCCGCTTTGATATGCTGATGATGCTTATAGTGACTAAACATCGGTAAATCGAACTTGACCCCTAGCGAAAATAGATCACTGCGGGCGCTACCGTCAACGCCGTCAGCCCGGAAACCATATTTACCATGCACCTCCCATTGGATCTTTTGATGCTGACGCGCCAATTCTATATCAGTATTTCTTGCTCGTTGCGTCGCATCAAATGCTCGTATTGCGGGATGATTAAATAAACGATTAGCCCATGCTAGTTCACTATCATCATTGGGCATTGCTAGCGTAGGGAGCTCAGGCAGATAAGGACTTAAGCGCCCCAAAACTTGATCGCTGGGCAACCATCGGTTTAATTTCTGCAAGTAGGCTTGCGCTTTACTTTGGATAATGGCTAATCGATCATCTAGTGCAGTTAGTTCCACTTCGGCGCTTATTAAGTCACTTTGCAAGGCTCGACCTTGTCCCACTTGATAGCTGCGCTGTGCGACTTCGATAAGCTGTTCAAACAACGGTCGATCTTTTTCAATTAAGATTATCGTCTGCTGCGCCTGATAAGCGCGTAACCATGTTTCACCACTAGCTACCCTGACCTTCTCTTGACGTACCAAACCAAGCATTGGAAACTGCTTACTTTGTTGCAACAATCGGCGTTGGCTTAATTCAAGACGGTCACCACGCGGGAATTTTTGCGATACGCCCACCTTAAATTGCGTCATTGGCTCCTGATTAAACGCGAAGCTATCACTGGCCAAGTTGGCCAATTCTAACGAAATAACAGGATCTGGCAAAACACTGGCAGCGTTACTGCGTGCTACCATCGCCAAACGTCTATTCTCGTTACCTTGCTGCCATATATCACGCGCTATAGCAGTGCTAACGGTGTGTTCAAAACTCAGCTCATTGGCCATACTTGATGGCGCTTGCAATAAACAGCCGAGCAACAGTAACTTTATATTCAAGTTCATCTGACGCTCCTAAAACTGTTGTTGATAACTCGTAATTGACTGATATAACTCGTTTGAGCCATCTTGCATTAAAAGACGAATTTCATAGGCGTTAAACTTATCGCCAACCTCCATACCAGGGCTGCCAACGACCATCGCAGGCACGGTTAAGCCAATTGCACCATGGGGCGGGTTAGCGAGAAACTGATCCATGAATTTGGCCGGAACATGCCCCTCAAAAACGAAGCCATCGGGCGTCACCGCGGTATGACAAGATTGCATATTGCCACTAATGTTATACCGCGCCTTAACCGCCCAAATATCTTGCGGATGCACTGTGTTCGTCGAATAACCATGCTCGTTAACATGGCTGATCCAATGCTTACAGCAGCCACAGTTTGGATCTTTATATACCGTCAGCAACGGATTTTGGCGCTGCTCAATTGCTGATACTGCTGGCGATGAGTAGGCAGGCGATGAATGAGCTGGACTAGCTGCTTGCTCGGGGCCACAGGCGCTAAGAATGAGCACCGTAAAAAGAATAGCAAAGGCTTTAGAAATTGAATTTATCATTGATTGTTCCACACATAAAAATAGAAGATAATACATAAAGGTCTGAAAAACAGACGGATCTAGGGTGTATTATGCACTAATTGGTGGACGGTAGAGGGAAGTTTGGGCTGAAATAGCCACAACGCGCAGTGCGTCTAAGTGAATGGGTTGCGCACGGCCAAGTCCCACACCATTATTGCTAATGATATAGATTGACGTACAAGCGCCCGGACAACAATTACAATCTTCGCTGCAATCATTATCACCGGCATGGCACTCCATCATCGACATGTCAGTCATGGCCATCATGTCGCAATGTGCGCTGGCTTCAGCGGTCATGCTCATCGTGCTATTGGCACTCGAATTCATCAAAGGCATCATCGCTGCCGCTGTCGCTTGTGAAAAACTAGCAACAAACAAAACAACAAAAATAAGGCGCTGAAACAATTTCAAAAAATTATCCAATAGGTTCAATTGAGCACATCATAACCAAAGGCAGTTTTTTTATCAATGATAATTAAATTGATTCAACTTAGGCTAAACATCTGTTTTAATGGGCGTAGAATTAGTCTACAGCCATGTTTAGAGGAATACCAAAATGTCACAAGTACTTGACGAACTGTTAGAATTGCTTAGCTTAGAGACCATCGAACAAGGACTCTATCGTGGCAATAGCCAAGACTTAGGATTTGGTCGAGTGTTTGGTGGACAGGTTATTGGACAAGCGCTGGTTGCGGCGAAACTCACGGTCTCAAGCGAGTTTGGAATTAACTCTTTTCATTCCTATTTTCTGCGCATGGGGGACGTTAACAAGCCCATTGTTTATGACGTTGAAACAATTCGCGATGGCCGTTCAATCGCCACGCGCCGAGTTAAAGCGATCCAACACGGCAAACCGATATTCTATCTCACGGCGTCTTTCCACATTACTGAGCAGGCTTTTGACCACCAGAGTGAAATGCCGCAAGTTACCGGACCCGACGCCTTAAAATCTGAAGTAGAAATAGCGCGAGAGCATCAAGACTTGATCCCACCGAGCGTGCGCGAACAGTTTACCTGTGACCGACCAATCGAGCTTCGCGCAGTGGAGAGTATTAACGTACTAAAACCAGAGAAATCGGCACCTAAACGCCACGTGTGGATGCGCGCCAACGGCAACTTGCCCGACGATATCCGCGTGCATAAATATTTACTGAGCTATGCGTCTGATTTCTCATTTTTACCCGTCGCGGGACAACCCCATGGCATCTCGTTTATGACGCCAAAGTTACAGATGGCAACGATTGACCATTCGATGTGGTTTCACCGCGACTTTAGATTCGACGATTGGTTACTCTATGAAGTAGATAGCCCGTCAGCCAGCGGCGGTCGTGGTTTTGTTACTGGAAAATTTTATGATCGCCAGGGGCGATTAGTCGCCAGTACAGCCCAAGAAGGTGTATTACGCTGGGCCCCGAAACGCAGTAATAAATAACCCCTCTTTAAATGGGGTTGTATTATTCTCACAATCAACCCTAAATAGATTACAATAACGCCTTAATGTTAGGGATGCTCCAATCCCTTTGATGTACATAAGTGAATGTGTTGTATGATAAATACCTTGTCGATAAAACAAAAAATATCCTCCCTAATTATTCTGGTAGTTGTGGCCACTGCCGCACTTATTGGCGCCTTTAGCCAGCACACTGCTAAATCGATCATTGAACAACGAGTGATCAATACCGAATTGCCCAGCATTATTAAGCAAATTAACTTAACCATCGATAAGCAAATAAGCGTGATGTTAACCCTGGCCAAAGAGATTGCCAGCGACGAACATGTGCTGGCATGGAATGCCAACAAGACTGCGCAGGGAGAAGCCTTATTAATTAAGAAACTCGCCCGCATCGCCAATCAAAACAACCTCACTAATGCATCATTTGCTAACCAGCAAAGCGCTAATTATTGGAATCAAGAAGGCTTCTTGCGCCAATTAAAAAATGACAATGTCGATGGCTGGTTTTTCAGCTACACCGCTAGCCCCAATAACACCATGTCGAGTCTCTATGTCTATCCAGATAGCAACAACGTCGACTTATTCGTTAATTACAAACAATCTTCAGGCATTGGCCTGAGCGGCATATCACGCTCATTCAATGATGTTGCAGCCATGCTCGACGGTTTTAAACTTGAAAAATCTGGCTTTGTCTTCTTAACCGACAAACAAGGAAAGATTCAACTCCATCGTGAGCGTGATCTGGTTAACTCAGCAACTTTATCTTCGCTTTACGGCCAAAGCGTGGCGCAAAACCTGCTCCACAGCACCGACTTCAATCTCTCGACCCTAAATATAGATGGTCAACGTTATATCATTGCCTCAAGCTATATCCCAAGCATGGACTGGTATGTCGTGGCTCAAGTCCCGTACAGCGAAATGTTTGCACTGTTGGATCAAGCAAGTCTAAAAATAATCGTTGCGGTGACAATCATAAGCCTATTTGCCATGTTACTGGCCTACTTCATCGGTTCTAGCGTCAGCCGCCCGATCGAGACGCTGTCACAACTATTCACCAAACTGGGTCAGGGTGAGGCAGATCTTAATTATCGCATCCCCGAGTTAGGACAGAAAGAATTGGTCGAAGTGGCTAAAGGCTACAATCAATTTGTCACCAAACTCGACAGCGCCTTCGTCTCAGTGATGAACAATAGTAACGCCTTAAATAACGTCGCTAATTCACTGCGTGACGAAATGATCGCATGTACCGATACGGCGCGTGGCAATGAAGTGATTAATCAGGAAGTTGGTGTCGCCATCGAGCAAATAAATCAAGCGCTGGTCCAGGTTTCACAGCATGCCCAAAGCGCCTTGGATAGCGCCCAAGATATCGCCAGTAATGATACAAAGACCAATCAGCAACTTGCCATAACACAGCAACAACTCGCGACATTGTCGAGTAAAATTAGCGATGTTTCGCACGTGATCACCAACTTAACCTCGCGCACCGATGCTATCGTGGGCGCGCTGGAAGTGATTAAGTCTATTTCAGACCAAACCAATCTGCTCGCTTTAAATGCTGCGATAGAAGCAGCCAGAGCCGGCGAGCATGGTCGCGGCTTTGCTGTCGTCGCTGATGAAGTAAGAACGTTGGCGTCAAAAACAGTACAATCGACCGACGAAATCGCCCAGATAATGAAGGATCTGCGTGATAACTCCGACTCTGCCATCGCTGAAATGCAACAAATTATCGAGCAATCGCAAATAACCAACACGAGCTTTGAGACGACTCAGCAGCAACTGGCCAACAACCATCAGATATTAAATGCGCTATCTAGTGTCAATGAACAAGTAGCCTCGGCCACCGAGCAGCAATCTGCTGGCATCGCTCAAATCAGCGTCAACATGCAACATATGCAACAAAGTACCAGTGAGCAAAACGCCTCATTAGCACAAGTCAGTGCCGACGCGAGCAGCATTGGCGATTATGCCAAATGTCTTGCGAGCTCAATGGCACAATTTAATAAGAGTTGATAATCGTGTTGTGTCACCTGCGGCTAATAGTCGCCGGTGATACAACTTAGTTGAGATAGATATCAGGATCCCATACCTCCATCATATTGGCGGCGTTAGACAACGGCTTAAAGCCATATTGCTGGTATAAACTATGCGCATCATAAGTTGCCAACATCATTCGGCGTAGCCCTTGTAATTGAGGATGACTAATAACGTGTTCCATCATCAGCTTACTTAGCCCCAATCCACGATGACTCTCGAGAATAAAGACATCGGCCAAATATCCAAAAGTTGCGCCATCGGTAATAACACGGCCAAATCCCACCTGCGCAGCCCCATCAAACACACCGAAGCACAATGAATTATCTATCGCTTTTCTCATCACACTTACCGGAATACCTTTAGCCCAATATGAAGTAGAAATAAATTCATATATCATTTCAAAATCAAACTCATCCGTACTATTTGTAACCCTATATTGTTTACCCATTTGAAAATCTAGCTCCTGAAATCTACGACAAAATAGTTAAAAAAACACAATAAGTGCAACAAAAAATAAATACTAACTATACTTACTGAAAATCAGCACTGCCAACCATTCGCTTAATCAACAGTTAGCCAAAGGTGTACTAATGATGATGAGTCTATTACGAAAGTTCTCCATCCAACAACGTCTCGCCATTATGGTGATATTGATTCTGGCGGGTTTAATCGTACAAAACAGTGCCAATCTATATAACCAATACCAAGCATTGAATCAGCAACAAAACGAGAAAGTGCAACAGTTGGTGCAAAGCGCACATCATATCTTTGAACATTATTATCAACTGCAACAACAAAGTAAACTCACCGAAAGCGAGGCAAAGCGACAGGCTCTTGCCGTTATTAATACACTCAGATACGACAAATCCAACTATTTTTGGGTTAATGATTTCACCCCCAAAATGATTATGCATCCGATAAAGCCTACATTAAATGGTCAACTTGTCACCTCAGTTCGAGACCCTGACGGCGTAGCAATTTTCGTCGAAATGACTAAGCTAGTACAATCCCATGGCGAAGGTTTCTTACCCTATAAATGGCCAAAGCCAGGTGCCAAAGACCCCGTTGATAAGATCTCCTTCGTAAAAGGGTTTACCCCATGGCAGTGGATTATTGGCTCAGGAATATATATCGATCACATCGATGAAATATTCGAACCACAGCGAAACTCACTGATTTTAAGCACCTTTATTATCGCGTTATTAATTATCTCGCTAAGTTACATTATCGGTAAGAGTATTATTGTGCCGACTCGCGATGCCAGTAACTTGATGAAAAACATTGCGCAAGGAGAAGGTGATCTGACCCGCCAACTGGATCAAAATGCCAATGATGAAATATCCTATTTATCGCACTATTTTAATTTATTTACCGAAAAAATGCGTAGCTCGCTACTCGAAGTCGCATCAAGCAGCGAACAAGTGATGGAGCAAGCTGAAAAGCTATCACAAAATAGCCAAGCTAGTAATAACTACATCCAAATACAACGGGACAATACCACGCAAGTAGCCACGGCGATGGAGCAAATGACCGCCAACATTCGCGAAGTCAGCGAAAACGCTGAAGCAGCCAAACAGGCAGCCATCGACGCCCAACGAAACACCAGCCACGGTAAAGAAGTTGTTGGCACAACCATTAGCCAGATTGAATCGTTATCAGGAAACATCGATGATGTGAGTAGTGTTATCACTAAACTAGCCAGTGAAACGGACAATATAGGCACAGTGTTAGACGTCATTCGAGGCATCGCAGAACAAACCAACTTACTTGCCCTAAATGCTGCAATAGAAGCAGCACGCGCAGGCGAACAAGGGCGAGGTTTTGCCGTTGTTGCCGATGAAGTTCGCACCTTAGCTAGTCGTACCGGGCAAAGTACCGAAGAAATCCAACAGATGATCCAGCGCTTACAGGCGGGATCTAACGAAGCTGTAAATGCAGCTAAAATCAGTAAAGAGACCTCTGATTATACCGTACAGCAAGCGGCAAAAGCCGAACAATCACTCGAAGAAATAGACCGTTTAATCGAAGTGATTAGCGAAATGAATAGCCAAATAGCGCGCGCCACAGATCAGCAATCACAAGCCGCCGATGAGGTGAACTTACGAATCAATGAACTCGCCACCATGACCGATGAATCGGTAGCCAACACAGAGCAACTCGCCAGCGCCAGCCAAGAAATAAAAGTAAGCAGCAGCCAAATGACCGAAGTCGTTCGCCGATTTAAGCTTGAGTAGAAGCTTAAACGTTAGCAGTTTGGAATAGTTTTCATTTAAACCATCGAACGGGCACAGAGAACACATTGGCAACCTTGCAGAAATAGACGCATCCCGTGGGCACGGGGAACACATTTGAACATTATGCCTGGTGCGATGATTGACCGGTTCATCCCCGTGGGCACGGGGAACACATTCACAATGCCAATCGTTACATTATCGCTATCGGTTCATCCCCGTGGGCACGGGGAACACTACTCACTACCCAATTCCGTGACGCCCTCCCGCGGTTCATCCCCGTGGGCACGGGGAACACTAATATTCGTTTGATTCTGCAATACGCTGGCGCGGTTCATCCCCGTGGGCACGGGGAACACACGACTAGCCAAATCTAAACACGCCTCCTTAGCGGTTCATCCCCGTGGGCACGGGGAACACTAAACAAACACCAACAAACAACGCCCCGACAACGGTTCATCCCCGTGGGCACGGGGAACACAGTGCCTGTATGTATCGCGTAATACAAATGGTCGGTTCATCCCCGTGGGCACGGGGAACACATATTCATGAACTCTATTATTAAATGGTAATACGGTTCATCCCCGTGGGCACGGGGAACACTGATGAAATGCCGATGCCGCTCGAACAATTAGCGGTTCATCCCCGTGGGCACGGGGAACACAAGATGATAACTATTTAGCAGTTATCTATTCGCGGTTCATCCCCGTGGGCACGGGGAACACAACTTTGAGTAATTATCTTGAAGCTCAACTAAAGGTTCATCCCCGTGGGCACGGGGAACACCAGTTCCCGCGATGCAAAATCACCACGTCCGACGGTTCATCCCCGTGGGCACGGGGAACACTCGTACCACCTAATAAAAGTTTGTGGTTTGAGCGGTTCATCCCCGTGGGCACGGGGAACACGGCGATTGCCGGTGGCGCAATGATGCTCGCATCGGTTCATCCCCGTGGGCACGGGGAACACATAAGCAAAGCGTATCTTATTCTCGTAAATGTCGGTTCATCCCCGTGGGCACGGGGAACACCGCTTGCTGTGGCGCTTGCTGTTGATAACCGCCGGTTCATCCCCGTGGGCACGGGGAACACATTGGTGTAGCTCTTTTCTTGCGTTTGGTAATCGGTTCATCCCCGTGGGCACGGGGAACACTTGCTCATCATCATCTAAATCCGTCACCTGATCGGTTCATCCCCGTGGGCACGGGGAACACGTCTCAAAGTCTCGACTAGCCAAGCGCTCGCACGGTTCATCCCCGTGGGCACGGGGAACACACGGTTTTGTAAGGTCTAGCGCACCACTGGTACGGTTCATCCCCGTGGGCACGGGGAACACACTGTAGACCGACATTAGCGAACCAATCACACCGGTTCATCCCCGTGGGCACGGGGAACACGCGAAATGGACAGCCAAAAGAAAGATAAAGCGCGGTTCATCCCCGTGGGCACGGGGAACACATCCGCACACTCCAGCACCTGACTATCATTTACGGTTCATCCCCGTGGGCACGGGGAACACCAGTTTTATCACGACGGCACGCAATGGCGATACGGTTCATCCCCGTGGGCACGGGGAACACACCACTGGTGGCATAGTATCTCGCCACAATAACGGTTCATCCCCGTGGGCACGGGGAACACCGCTGTAAATTACGCCGAGCCAATCACGGACACGGTTCATCCCCGTGGGCACGGGGAACACATCTCATGTGTTTTATGCGCGGGTTTTGGTTGCGGTTCATCCCCGTGGGCACGGGGAACACCTATAGACCTGCGCGGCTGGGACAGCGACGGACGGTTCATCCCCGTGGGCACGGGGAACACTATTCCCCTTTATTTGCAATTAACCATTGACACGGTTCATCCCCGTGGGCACGGGGAACACATGTCGCTCATTTTCTCAGGTTTAAACCCGCGCGGTTCATCCCCGTGGGCACGGGGAACACAGCGTCATAGCCCATTAGTTTTGCGCACTCGCCGGTTCATCCCCGTGGGCACGGGGAACACTCACAATTAGGTGATAGGCATGAAAGCATTGCCGGTTCATCCCCGTGGGCACGGGGAACACTTCTCGGGAAGAAGCGACCCTGATTTTGCAGACGGTTCATCCCCGTGGGCACGGGGAACACTGTCCGATCCGGAGGAACATTTTAAAAAGTTGCGGTTCATCCCCGTGGGCACGGGGAACACAGTTAAATTCAAGATGGACCTGTGTACAAGAGCGGTTCATCCCCGTGGGCACGGGGAACACAGTTCAGCGGGAAAGGGCAGACACGCAGGGAGCGGTTCATCCCCGTGGGCACGGGGAACACTTAATAAGCGTGAAGAACGTGCGAACCTAAAGCGGTTCATCCCCGTGGGCACGGGGAACACTAATAAAGATACTCTGGTAACAGCCGCTGTGACGGTTCATCCCCGTGGGCACGGGGAACACCCTGCTGGGTATGACATATTAGCAATGGGCGACGGTTCATCCCCGTGGGCACGGGGAACACTTGCACCCATTGGGTGTCTGTTGCCGCTTTTGCGGTTCATCCCCGTGGGCACGGGGAACACCTAGGTCGCGTGTACTACAAAGATTTTAAATGCGGTTCATCCCCGTGGGCACGGGGAACACTTTGCTGCTAACTGACGCGCAATATACGGACGCGGTTCATCCCCGTGGGCACGGGGAACACAAAGAGCTATTAGCAATTATAGAGAACGGTGACGGTTCATCCCCGTGGGCACGGGGAACACCTTGGTATGCATCGCAATAAGCAAAGCACACCCGGTTCATCCCCGTGGGCACGGGGAACACACGCCACGCCAGAGGGCTTGATCGCGCTAGCGCGGTTCATCCCCGTGGGCACGGGGAACACAATTAATGCAAATGCTGCCCAATGAGTTTGTGCGGTTCATCCCCGTGGGCACGGGGAACACAATGCCAGGGCTCCACGAATATTGAATTCTCGCGGTTCATCCCCGTGGGCACGGGGAACACCGATGTTTTGTCAGTGACTTTATAGAGCCATTCGGTTCATCCCCGTGGGCACGGGGAACACCTGCATGACAACGCATATCGACGGGCTAGGCGCGGTTCATCCCCGTGGGCACGGGGAACACGTCTAGGTGATCATCCCGACTTGTGGGGCGGTCGGTTCATCCCCGTGGGCACGGGGAACACACCATCAAAATCCAATTGGCCTGGTGTGCGCACGGTTCATCCCCGTGGGCACGGGGAACACACCATCGCCAACATAGCACGGCGAGCCGCTTTCGGTTCATCCCCGTGGGCACGGGGAACACATCTTTTACTAGCGCCTCGCCTAGTTGTTGCACGGTTCATCCCCGTGGGCACGGGGAACACTAATCAGCCTCGGGTACAGGCGTGTGGTATTGCGGTTCATCCCCGTGGGCACGGGGAACACTGGTTACTTATCCGTGTTTATGCGGGTCACTGCGGTTCATCCCCGTGGGCACGGGGAACACGCGGGCGCGGTATGGACTTTTCATGTGAGCGACGGTTCATCCCCGTGGGCACGGGGAACACGAGAAGTCCGGCGCTAGTCCCTTTTTAGAACGCGGTTCATCCCCGTGGGCACGGGGAACACTTCACTAATTCAAAATGAGGTAGATCATTAAACGGTTCATCCCCGTGGGCACGGGGAACAGCAGCACTACACCCAGCTCCTGCAAGTCATACTCGGTTCATCCCCGTGGGCACGGGGAACACCAGTGCGCTGCCTATCAATATGCTCAATGTTTCGGTTCATCCCCGTGGGCACGGGGAACACAAGAAGTTAAGACAACCGAAAGGCAAGTTAGGCGGTTCATCCCCGTGGGCACGGGGAACACTCTAAATATACATGATTGTTTTTAAAGATAAAATAGTATCTTTAAAAAGTTACCGAATTTTTAAAGAGCATTCGCACCTAAATTTATTTATTTTCAGCGCTAAATTTTACTAGTCGCATACCATCGAATTCAATCGGCATCCGGCGGTTTTCACCATAAGTTATAAAGTCAAAACCTGATTCGGTATTTGTTGACCATGCCATTACTACATTGCCATCTTCTGCTAATGCATTTACTTGATACCAAATCATTTCACGGACTTTTCTCGATACATCTCCGACGTAAACTCCTGCTCGAACTTCTAACAGCCAAATTGCTAATCGACCACGCAGCCTTGACGGTACGGTTTCGGTGACTACTGTTACCATCGCCATAAATCATTCCTTATCTATTAGGTTTAGATCAGCGATGCCCTTCATCAGCCAATGATTCTGGCTCGGGTATCGCTGGCGGCTGCGCATCACTGTATGGCTCTGGTGGCGAAATCTCGCCAGCACTTAACACCTCTTCAATTAAAGGAATTAACCGCTTTAATATCTTTGTAGAGCGAAACGCCTCACGACAAGCAATGCGTACTTCTCTGTCGGGTCTTGGGTTTTTAGTCGCTGCAATTTTAAACGCGACAGGGATAACCGTTTCAAATTTAATTAAATCAGCCAAATCATAAACAAAACTAAGTGGCTTTCCTGAATGTAGGAAACCAATCGCGGGGGCGTAACCTGCGGCTAAAATCGCGGCTTCGCTGATCCCATACAAGCATGAGGTTGCGGTGCTAATACACTGATTAATCGTATCGCCTTTTTTCCAGTCTTTTGGATCATAACGTCGCCCATTCCACTCAACGCCATATTGTTTAGCGAGCAATTTGTAAGTGGCGCGCACTCTCGCGCCCTCAATACCGCGCAGTTGATCAACGCTTCGTTTTAGCGGCGCAGGTTCGCCAAAGCGAATTTCAAACATTTTTTGCACCACTTTTAAGCGCAAGCTTTCATCGAGTGCTAATTTTGCTTGATACAATAATTTATCACTTCGCGCGCCGCCGGGCTGACCCGCACTGTACAAACGCACCCCTGCCTCGCCGACCCAAATGATTAAGGTGCCGACTGTGGATGCCAGTTTAATGGCGGCATGACTCACTCGCGTTCCAGGCTCTAACATTAAGCAAGCAATAGAGCCCACTGGTATATGCATCCGTTCGCCGTTTTTGTCTATCACGACAAACGCACCGTCTTTGACATCAATTTGCCCCATACCAACAAAGATCATCGAATTTCGATCTTTAAGTGGGATGGGTTTTAGAGGGATAAATGTCACTTCCTTGTGTCCTTGTTGGTTTAGGCATCAGCCCAAAATTAATGCAGTGAGGTTAACCGCTTGAGTAAATGTGCTTTAACATTCTGACGGCCATCGAATATCGCAATAACCACTACCTGATCATCCATTAATTTATAGATGATGCGATACGACTTGCTAATAACTTCAAAAATAGCGACGGTAGGCACGTGATAGAGTTCGTGAGGTTGATGACCACGCTCGGGCATCTCCCGCAAAGTTTGCACTGTGTTCTCAATTGAATCAACTAATGCGAGCGCTACATCACTACCAGCCTTAGACAGATAATATTGCGCAATGGTTAGCAGGTCTTTTTTAGCGTGATGCGTTAATTTAACTGTAAATGTCATCGTTATCTACTTATCAAATAGCTGTTTTTTAATATCAGCAAAAGCACTGTCAGCAGCTTCGAGATTTCCAGCGGCTATATCACGATCGCCTTGGTTTATGAGCTGCAACATCGCAATGGTATTTTCTTTGCGCTCGTATTCTTCCATCGACTGCACCACCATCGCTGGCTCACCGTTTTGGGTGATGATATAGGCTTCGCCATCGTTTTTAAGTTCAGTTGCTATTTGAGCTGCATTCGCTTTTAAGTAGCTTATCGGTTTTATGTGATCATGTAGTGCCATGGTCTGCCCCTTGTAAATCATTTAGAAAATTGTATCTATCGCCAGCTTACCACAAGACTGAATATGAGTCATATTTGGTCTTATGGTAGTGATGGCGTTACTTTTTATACAACACCACCTCGCCTTTGACTAACGCTTTAAACAACGGCAAATCGTGCTGATATTTCCGCTGTACGCCAACAAAAATACGCTTAGCCTCAGCCTTTAAATCTAACACTGCCGCTTTGCGTAATTCACTGGCTTCTTTACGTTCAACATCTAATAAGGTTCGTTGAATTATTTGTTGGGCATTGGCAATGAAACGCGACATCGCCTCATCTTTAATCCCTCCAACAAAATTTTTGTCATAACCGACACCAAACATTTTATTAAACGCGTGCGATAATTTTTCTTTTTGATCTAATCCAGAATCGATCACTTGAGTTATTTTTGCTAAATGATTATTGAGCGTTGAAGGCATACAATATAAATCATACACACGGCCAATGACCGAGCCTTGATCCGCAATATTACCGCCGATAAGCAGGTTCGTTTGGCGCTGATATTTAACTTCCTTAAACTGTCTAATAATATACGCAGGCACTACCGTGGCTCTATCGGTTTCTTTGCCCACTATATAGCTACCTAATTCTTGCCAGCTTTGCCAATGTTGATCGCGTGCACACACTGCGTATACACCATCTTCTTTGATGCTACGTGGTGTAAAAGGGTGGGGCCACCAGCCGGCCCCATTGTCACGACCGTTTTTGGTCGAGCCGTAATGCCCTTTATATTTCTCGCGATTAAATGTAGTTACAGATTGCGCCGATTCACTACCGCAAACATCGCAGCAGCACGGTAAGTCTTCAATCGTAAAGCCAATATGATAAGCCAGTGCAAATAGTCCACGCACCAAACCAATATGTTGCGCTTGATAAAAACTGCCCATTTGCGCGCTCACCCACATTGGCTCGTTATTGGCTTCTTTATTGAGCTGCGCGTAGTCCTTAAAATAATCGTGGGCGACAGTGTTACTTAATAGCGTTTCTTTTAAAGTAGCACCTGCAATTAAAGTACTAATTGCGCCGCCGCCTCGAATGCCCGTTGCACCGGTTGGACCAAAGCACTCCCCTTTAATATTCATGTGTAAATTGTAATTAAGCCCATGGATACAATCAGGGCAAACCACTTGGGCTTTGTCTAAATCACTAAAAAGTCCAATCGCGTTGGGTGATGTGCCGCACTCAATACCCGATAACATTTTAGTGATGGGTCCATCTGGCCATTTTGCATCACTAGGTGGCTTGGATTGCATAAAACAATCGGCGTCAAACCACTCACTCGTTATTTTATTCAATGCGTCATCATATTGCTGCGTGCTAACACCCTGCTTTAAATACTGCTTAAGCTCTGCCACCGTAGGCGCTAGAATAGCCGTGGTTAATGAGCTCAGTAGCTGTAACATCGCCAATTGAATTTCATCAAAATAATATTGCAACTGATAATCATGATCACTGGTTAAAATGGTTTTTAACGACACTTTGCCATCAGTGGTTGAGATAAAATTATCGTTAAGTAAATTCATTATTGACCTCACTAGCGGCAGACGGCGCGTGATTGCGTCCACAAACAAACACGTTTCGCATCGCGTATTTACGGATATTTTTCGTGGTTAAGTCACGCACTTGCAGCTGCGCGATCAAATTATCGCCTTTAACATCGCTAAATATTTGCCCATGTGCGCCATACTCTTTAAGCGCATTGGCAGGATTATCAGCATCGAGTACGGCTTCAAAGAGCGGCCTTGTTAGCGGGCAGCATTTACGCCCTTGAAAAAGAGTGAACTCTGGCGCTTTAATTTTTTCTGTTAACTGCGAAATAATATCCTCGCCAGCGCAAATGGCGAAGGTATGCTCGCTGTCGCACCAATATTCCCGATAGGTTGGTTTAGTGCCTTTTTGAATTTTCCCTTGGGGGCTGCGAAAATTTTGTACCGTGTGATAATCCACCATTTTTTCGCCGCATTGATTCACTTGCACTGCAATAGTAAGTCTCTTTGATAGTTCAAAAATTTCACTAAAACGCTCGCGTGTAATACCCATTGCGGCACCCAACATCCCAATTATCGCAGAGCGTGTTGGAAAGTGATTTACCTTGCGATGTACATCGAAGGTTTGTAACCCATAAGCCGACATACCTTCGGTTTTTAAAATCAGCGTTTTCATTTTCAGTGCTGTCATTACACTCACCTTTTTCGCTTAAAATCGAATGTCGCTGATTTTATTAACAAGCTTAATACGATCGCTTTGAGCAGTATCCGTTAGATCAAGGGCAATCGCCTCTGATTCTAACTCGTAGGCTGTGACAAGTTTTTCATAATGAGCAACCAGTGACATAATCGATGTTTCCATCACTTCACCATTGTTTGTTATCGGCTTGCGAAATGCATTAGCGAGTGATAACGGCTGGTTTGATTTAGTCGCCAACACAAAATCAGCTTGGTTGTGCGCCGCAAACACTTTTTGCTTGGCATCGGGGGTCACTTGCGCAAAACAGCTGATCATGGTGTTAACGATACTTGCTACTTCATCGACCGTTGATTTCACATTTTTAGCCAGTAAATCAACATTGATAGAAGCGTATCTATAAAAAACACCTGAGCTAAATTCAGTAGTACCAATGTGCCCAGATCCTTGCATTGCCAAGTCATCACAGGCGGTAAACCAGTCTACTTCAATATCTGCACTGTGGGTGGTTAAGCTGTGCGCCACACTCATCGCAGCTTCAACATTTCTCTCTGGACAACTTGCATCCATGCGGCCTGATAACGCCACATCCAAGGTAGGTATTTGCACGATTTTTTTCAGTTCTTTTAAATCAGTACCCGCTTGTACCATGTTGACGGCTTCACGTATTGCGCCGATAGCATAGGGCTGAACTGCATCAAACTGACGTGTTGTTACGCCCGTTTCTTTATCTTTTTCTTTTTTTACTTTTGAACCTAAATTGAGTAGCACATCTTCAATCATTTTTTGATCAGTGTCGGGCATTTCTTTTTTACATAGTTCAAACAGCTCATCAAATTTGTTGGTGCGTATAGACTTTTCTGCCACCGCACTGCCATAGATTTCGCTCTGGCGAATAGCACGCTTTAAACATTGGCTTGAAATACGACTGCGAACGCTACCGCCAAACACTGCAGTTTTTTGCATGCCAGAGTCATCGCGGTTCATCATAGATGATGGGTGTGAAATAAGTGTGTGAATATTAATAAATGTGGTCATGTTAATCGTCCTTAAAGTTCATTTGTTTGTTGCTGGCTAACATCGCTGTTGGCCGATAATATAAAATCTTTTAATAAATTACGCCTGGCATTCTCGCCCCAATATTGGGCAAGTTTGCCAAGGCTTACTAATTTAATATTGTGGCAACGCACCAATTGACGCTTTAAATAATCAATTGAGTTATCTCCGCCGCGCGTTATCTGAATAATTTGTGATTCTTTGACATTGGCATTAAGTAAGGCTTGAGCAACATTGACGCTGGTTTCGTCTTCGCTGACTTTTAATCCGACCAACAAAAATAACGTGCGTTGTGTTTGCAAAGTATCTTTTGCACCGGTCATTTTTAACACCCTAAAATACGCTGGGTTATCAGCTAACTTTTTTAAACTACAGCGCTTTAAATCAGCTTGGTCGCCCTTGCCTAGTGCTAAATAAGCGTTATATATTTTTTGATACATTTAGTACTCCTTATTGCGTACGCGCCAATGACAACAGCCCTGCGCCGGCATGTTTTTTACGCCCGATCCCCATCACCAATGCCCGCTCTATTTGCGCAGCATCAGTCACCTGTAAAATGCCTTCAAAACAGACGAAACGACTGTTGAATGATTTCTTACTGCGCACCAGTACGCTTTCCATCGCGGTCACGGTCACATTAGCGCCAATGAGTTTGCGCTGTAACCACTGTACTTGCTCATCGCTATCTTTTATTTCAATGACTTTTTTACCCTGACTTAAACATTTTGTTGGGTAGGCCATTAATTTAAATTTATAGAAAACATCAGGCGCAATTTGGCTATTGAATTGTTTGCTAGCCAAAACTCCCGCCTGTTCACTCTCTTGCGGCCGCGTGCTTGATTGCAGCAAAATTTTGATCTGGTTATTGTAGCTTTGCTCGACACGAAATAAATGATCGCGCTTACGCTCAGGCACGTTAGGAAACAAACTCCAAATGGCCTGATGCTGCTCATAACTATCATGAACTTTTAGCATCACTTGTGATAAATACATGCGTTAATCCTTTAGGTTAATTCATCAATGAGATCGCTCGTAATAAATCCCATATCGTTATAAATAATGTCGCTGCCGACAATCGCTTTGTGGCAGAAATAAGTGTCATCTTTTTTACCCCTCGCATGCTTTCGTGCTAGCGATACAGTATTTAGTTCTCGGTCTTGCTGCTCGTTAAAGTCACCGCCATGAAACAAACTGCCATCCTCATTAAACAACACGACGCTGACACTAATTTCACCTTCGCGAGTTAACAACGCGCAACGTGGGTCAATGTCATTTAACGGTTTAGATTGCAGTTTACTTAAACTGCGGGCAGCGTAATTACTGCCTTCGGCTTTGAGTCCATAGTCATCACTAATCTCGCTAAGTGATTGCGGCTCGCCAGCATGAGGGAGTTCATCGTGGACGAAATTAATCGCATCACGGTAACAGTCTGGAAAAAAAAGTGCAGATAGCTGACTTAAATATTGCTCGCTCCGGTAAAGCAGGCGCGTGTTTTTATACACAAACCCGCTGCCTTGGTAATGTTGTTTCAGCTGAGTCACACTGGTGGCTTCATTAATGGTTTCATCGGGTAATAAGGTAATAAAGAGTGGCGATGTAATAGCCTTAGTCCGCTTATAAAGATCACCTTGTATGCGTTCATGTCGCCATAATCTGCCCATGCGCTGCATTAAAAATTCAATAGGGGCAATCTGGCTAATCATCACGTCAAAATCTAAGTCGAGAGATTGTTCAACCACTTGCGTTGCGATTAATAAACGTCCTTTTCGCGGTGAATTCTTTCCATAATGTTTAAGTACCGCTTCCTCGCGCTGTTTACGATCGCTGAAGGTGTATCGCGCGTGAAATAAATCGATTTCAAGGGTGGGAAATTCTTTTTTCATCTGATAATACAGTCGCTGCGCACTAGCGACTGTATTACAAATAATCCCCACCATGGCATCTTGCTCAATCCAGCTTTTAATTTTCGCTTTGTGCTGATGATTTGGCAATAAATCACTGCTATGCCACGCTGCTAGGTTGACCATTTTTTCATCGTTCTTTTTTTGTTCAGAAGTTACTTGTGGCAGGAAAAACTCTTGAGTGTCACCACTCAAATTTGTATGGCTAATTAGCGGGTAGGCTTGGCTTAACGATTCACCGTCATAGGTTTGCAATAATTTTTCTTTAAGGGTGTTTGGCAGAGTTGCAGATAGTAAAATTACACTCGAAAAGGCTTGGTGTTGTCCTTTTAATACTTGCTCAATTAGTCCGACCATGTACGCATCAAAACTGTGTATTTCATCAAGAATAAGTACTGATTTACGCGTACCAAACGAGCGTACAAACTGGTGACGCACGCCAAGTACGCCCATTAATATTTGATCAATGGTTGCCACTGACATGCTGCCTAAAAAAGCGCGCTTATTTGATTGATGTAAAAATCCGCTTTCATCTGAAAATAAATATTTTGACTTTCCGTGGGCTAAAGTGGTTTTGCATTCAGGAAATAACTTCTGCGCCGCATCGCCAACCCGATCAAAAAGCCCATTAGCTGTCGCTTGTGTTGGCAGACCAAACACTATCCCATCACCGAGCCCTGCCTCAATTAACATCGAAGCATAAGCAAGCGAAAATTCAGTCTTACCAGATCCAGTGTCAGACTCGACTAGGGTTAAGCCGGCTTGTAATGGCATATTGTTAAGTAGGGTTTGAATGCCGCGAGGTTGATAGGGCGTAAACAAAAAATCAAAGCCGGAGCCCTTAATATTTTCAATCATACCCGTTTCAGCAAGAGCAACTTTGGCACGGGCCAATGCTTGCTGGTAATATTCATTGAGATCAAGTGTTGAGTCAGTGGTGAAATTAGTCATCGATGAGCCGACCCAATCGGCTACGCTGCAAAGACCAGCAAGCATTGGTATATCACCGACATCAGGAATGCTCTCTAATTGACAAAATTCGAGTGAGTACTCGATCCATTCTTTTCGCGAAAGTTCATCTAGCTCTATCAGCTCATCGTCGGCATCAGCATCATGATAACTAAAAGATGTGTCACAATAGCCGTGATGCCCAGCAACGGCTTTCATTGCTTCATTTGTATCGAACATTTCACAAAATTGTTTATAACCGCATGAACCATGTGAGTAATAGGTCTCATCACTATCCACTTCCCAATTATCACCTTGGAGCTTAACCCGAATATCTTCGCGGAAATGCTGAAAACGTGCATCAAATTTCCCTAAGTCATGCAATAAAATAAAAAACATCATGATATTTTTTGCTTGTGCATGGGTTGTTTTTAAATGCTGGCTTATTTGTGAGAGCAAGGTTGCAGACTCATCAAGCCACACATCAGCCACCGCGGCTACATCCAGACAGTGGTACGGCAATAGATGGTAACTATCACCATCGCTACCATCTTCGTTTTTGGCGGCTTTTCCCCAATATTTAAAATAGGCAGCTGTTTGTTGCTCTTCCATAAAATTCATCATCCCTTACTTCATCGCACTATTAAACATCAAACTACGAGGTTACTTATTGACTTAGCGCATTAAATCATTCTTATAACATACTGACAATACTGTATTTTTACACCCTGTAACCAATGTTCACAGGTCAGTATCGATAAGGGGTAATTTGTGCTTGGCATTGCTTTGTGAGCGTGATTTGTTGCGCGCTTGCTTCATCATCATATTTATCTAGGTGCATACGCTTGAGCAAATAATTCACCAGCGCTGCGCGGGTCGGAATGTGTAACTTGTGATTGATCATTTGATAATCATCGCTAATTACTTGTTGCTGGGCGGGGTTAAGCCTTGGGTCGGGTTCAATTTCTAGCACAATCTCTTGATGCCATTTTTGATCTCCGCGTGAATCGTGCAATGCGCTGCCTTCATGCACCACTTCGCCGTTAAAGCGTGACAGAACAAAGTCTCTAAATGCCATATTTTTTCGACAAAATGCGCGAACATGCCAGCGTAAACCATCGAAGATAAGGCTATGTGGCTCGATGATACGATCTTTATATTCAGGGCTAGTCAGCGAGGTATAACCAATATCGATAGCTAATTTGTTATCGATAGCACGTAATATGGGCTGTGCTAAATGCGGCTGGGGGTTACGCGTAGGTATGGCAACATCAACAATAGAACTAAAGATTGGCTTGGCCGTATGATTAACCAAGCTGTGATATTGGGAAAATTCACTACTAGAGTAATGACGTGAAAAGTTGCTATCGGCCACAAACCCCTTAACGGTGTCCTTATAGACAATTGACCGGGGGTGGCTAGATACATATTTAGTGAAGGTGGCACTGGCTTGTTTTCGTGATATAGCAAAGTGTTTGATCAAATGAGAGGCATTGACGCGCCCTTGCCAGGTGATCATCACTTCTAAGAAATGATAGCGCTGCTTAAATGGTGACATTAGTAACATCCCTATTACGTCATTGTTTATGGCCAACAATCTAACTACTATTCAACAAAAAGTACATTGTTATCTTAAGCTTAAGATAAATTAAGTCTGCTTAACCCTAAACAAATACCCAACAAAAAATAAACCATATGAGATTGAAAGATATACACCACAATTAGGGTCTTTCTAATTGGTTTCTTAATTAGTTAGCGCTATTTAGGCGTTACACTATTCAACATTAGGGTTTAGCATGGCAATTTTATCAAATATCCGTATTGGACTACGCCTAGGGGCGAGCTTTCTGGTGATTTTATTACTCCTTGTTGGGATTAGTATGGTCGCGTTAATCAGAATGAAGGAGCAAGCCTTAGCGTCTGAAAGGATTATTAACCATGATGTTAACCGCGTCATACAAACAAATATCATTAAGTCTCAAGCGCAAAAGGCCGCGTTAACCTTGTTGCAGATCTTGCCAACACCGGAGCGTTCTGATCGAATCGCTTTGTACAAGGTGATGGATAATATCAATAAACAACTCGATGAGACCTTGGTAAAAGTAACTGATTCTTATGGCCAAGCCTTGCCGTCACAATTAACCGAGTTAATTAGTTTGCGTCAAATCTATAGTGATAATTTTCTTGAGACGGTGGAATACGTTGAGGCCGATACTGAGCTGGCCATTGAACATTACAATGATGAAACTAAACCTGCACTTGAAGCGCTTTTGACAAAAATAAGCTCATTTGAGCAATTTGAGTTAAGCCGAATGAATAGCGAGCAGTCGGCATCTGAGCTGGCCAATGCAAACGCCCAACGCATGATGATACTACTGGCGGTTATCGCATTTATAGCCGGTGCTTTTTTAGCTATTGCGGTCAGTCGCAGTATTGTTAACCCAATTGAGCAGGCCGTAGCTTTTGCGCGGAAAATAGCGCAAGGGGATCTTAGTCAACAGCCAGTAGAGGCGCGAAGAGATGAGATTGGCGAACTAAACGATGCCCTTAGCGAGATGCGCGATGGCCTTTTTACTTTGATATCGATCAAGTTAAGCAGTTTACGTTGGGATAAGCGGTATTATCGCAGCGACTAATATAATTTTCTGAAAAAAAACCGCTATTGTTATAGCGGTTTTTTTTAACGATGAACCGGTTAAAAATTATGGTCGGTTTCATCTTTTTTATTGTGGAATAATCTAAACACCACGACGAAGAACACGGGGACGAATATCACCGCTAATACTGTGGCTGATAACATGCCACCAAATACACCGGTACCAATCGCATTTTGACTACCAGAGCCCGCACCAGTCGCTAACACCAACGGCGTCACGCCAAGCATGAAGGCTAGTGAGGTCATGATGATTGGTCGCAAACGTTGTTTGGAGGCAGTTATGGTTGCATCTACTAAGCTGTAGCCCTGTAGGTATAACGAGCGTGCAAACTCTACGATCAAGATGGCATTTTTAGAGGCCAGCCCAATGGTGGTCAACAACCCTACCTGAAAATAAACATCATTTGATAATTCGCGAGCAAGCGCAAAAGTTAATGCGCCAATCACGCCAAGTGGCACGACGAGCATAACCGCAAATGGCACACTCCAGCTTTCATATAATGCGGCCAGACATAAGAACACCACAATCATCGATAAGGCATAAAGCAATGGCGCCTGATCCCCCGATTGTTGTTCTTGTAATGACATACCCGACCATTCAAAACCAAAGCCCGGTGGCAGTTTTGCCGCAATTTCGCTCATCGCTGCCATCGCGTCACCAGAGCTAAGCCCTGGGGCTGCTTGACCAAATATTTGCGCCGACGGTGAGCCGTTGTAACGTTCAAGTTTTGGCGCACCTTTGATCCAACGCATCGAACTAAACGCGGTAAATGGCACCATTTCACCTTTGTTATTACGTACATTCCAGTAGCTAAGATCGTCGGGCATCATGCGGTACGGTGCATCACTTTGTACGTATACCCGTTTCACTCGACCACGGTCGATGAAGTCATTGACGTAAGTCGGTGCCCACGCGCTGGCGAAGGTTTGGTTAATATCGTCAATCGATACACCCAAGGCCATCGCTTTGCGCTGGTCGATGTCGATCTTAAATTGCGGCGCATCGTCTAATCCATTTGGACGTACGCCCATCAGGCGCTTGTCTTGTGCCGCCATGCCCAGTACTTGATTACGCGCATTAATTAATGCTTCGTGACCGTGGCCACCAAGATCTTGCAGTTGGAAGTCAAAACCTGACGCCGATCCTAGTTCCATGATAGACGGTGGCACAAACGCAAACACGAAGGCCTCTTTAAGGGACATAAAGTATCCCATTGCTCGGCCTGCAACCGCAGTTACATTTTGGTCATCGCGGGTACGCTCGTCCCAATCTTTAAGCTTAATAAAGGCCATCCCGTTGTTTTGGCCGTTGCCACTGAAACTAAAACCAATTACCGAGAATACCGACTCAATGTTGTCTTTTTCACTTTCTAGGTAAAATTGTTCAACTTTGTCCATCACCACCAGACTACGCTCTGCCGATGCGCCTTGTGGCAACACGACCTGAGTAAACATGGTGCCTTGATCTTCATCGGGCAAGAACGATGTCGGTAGCTTTTGAAACATCACCACCATACCGACAATTAACAATCCGTAAATAAACATGGTGCGACCGCTACGGTTTACCACGCGAGTTAGCAGTGATTGATAGCCATTATTAGTGCGATCGAAACCACGATTAAACCAGGCGAAAAATCCTTTTTGTGGCTTTTGGTTTTTATCGATAGGCTTTAATAACGTGGCACATAGTGCTGGTGTTAGCGTTAGTGCAACGACCACCGAAAGCACCATCGATGAAACAACCGTAATCGAGAATTGACGATAGATAACACCGGTTGAACCACCAAAGAATGCCATTGGGATAAACACGGCAGACAGCACCATCGCGATACCGATTAATGCACTGGTGATTTGATTCATCGATACGCGAGTTGCTTCTTTGGGCGATAATCCCTCTTCGTGCATCACTCGTTCGACATTTTCCACCACCACGATGGCATCATCCACCAGTAAACCGATGGCCAATACCATGCCAAACATGGTGAGCGTATTGATTGAATAACCAAACAGCGACAGCACGGCAAAGGTGCCTAACAATACCACTGGCACGGCTATCGTAGGGATTAGGGTCGCTCTAAAGTTTTGTAAGAACAAATACATCACAAAGAATACTAAGACAATCGCTTCCAACAAGGTTGAGATAACCGATTGGATCGACAGTTTTACAAAAGGCGTGATGTCATAAGGATATACCACTTCAAGACCCGCTGGAAAATGAGGCTGAAGTTGGGTAATTTTATCACGCAGCGCTTGAGCGGTGTCGAGCGCATTGGCTCCAGAAGCAAGGCTTATCGCAAAACCAGCGGCAGGTTTGTTGTTGTACTCGGTGATCATCTGATAGTTATCACCGCCCATCTCGATGCGTGCTACATCTTTAAGTAAGATAGTGGCGCCGTCGGGTGCAACTCTTAGGATGATGTTGCCAAACTCTTCGACTGTTTCCAGCCCCGTTTGCACGATGATGCTAGCATTAATTTGCTGACCATCAACGCTTGGTGAGCCGCCCAGTTGTCCTGCCGCAATTTGCGAATTTTGACTGCGAATGGCGCTGGTAACATCTTGCGCGGTCAACTGATATTGATTAAGTTGCTGTGGATTAAGCCAAACACGCATCGCGTATTTAGACCCAAAAAACATCACCTGACCAACACCATTAATGCGGCTAACTTGGTCTTGGATGTTAGAGGCCATGTAATCGGCCACATCGATAGCATCGAGCTGATCAGAGCTCGAATAGAAACCAATGACCATCAAGAATCCACTCGATGACTTAGTCACTTGCACGCCATTTTGTTGAACCTTTTGCGGCAACAGTGGCATGGCCGTTTGCAGCTTATTCTGTACCTGAACCTGAGCGATGTCGGCATCGGTTCCCGCATTAAAGGTCACCGTGATGGTTGCTGCACCGGTTGAATCACTATTTGACGAGATATACTTAACATTGTCGATGCCACTAAGGCTTTGCTCAATCACCTGTACAACGGTGTCCTGCACAACTTGCGCCGACGCGCCAGAATAAAAGGCACTAATGCTAACTGCCGGTGGCGCCACATCTGGGTATTGCGAAATAGGTAATTTAAACAGCGATAAGATACCAACCATCATGATCATGATGGCGATTACCCACGCCAGTATTGGACGTTCTATAAAACTTTTAGCCATTAGTGTGCGGCCTTTTCGTTAGCAGCAACGACGACTGTCATGCCCGGTCCAATTTTTTGTAGGCCTGAAGTGATAACTTTCTCGCCGACTGATAAGCCAGCTAGCACTAACCAGTTTTGGCCAAATGAACGACCAATAGAGATATTTTTAGCGGCCACTTTGTTCTCATCATCGAGTACGAAAATACTCGCTTCACCCTTTTTATTAAAACTAACCGCTTTTTGTGGTACCAAGATTGAGTCGCTGCGAACCGCTTGGGTGAGTTTGACTTGGGCATACATGCCCGGTAATAGCGTTTTGTTTGGATTGGAAAATTGCGCCCGTAACGTAACAGTATCGGTAGAAGGGTTGGTCTGCACTTCGTTAAACTTAAGCTCACCAAGCAACGGATAGATATCATTTTTACTAAAGTAAAGTTGCGCTACCTGTTTAACGGCGGTTAGTTCACCAGAGGCTAGGCGCATGCGGATGTTACGCAGCTCTTTATTCGCTTGCACCAAGTCAAAGTAGATAGGGTCTAGTTGCGTGATGGTCGCTAACACTTGCGTTTGCGCCGCTGTAACCAATGCGCCTTCGGTAACACTAGATTTGCTAATTTGACCCGATATTGGTGCTAATACTCGGGTGTAACTAATATCGACTTGAGCCTTACCGATAGCCGCCTTGCGCACTTCGATCTCTGCTTTAATCGCAAGATAATTGGCCTGTGCCTGATCAAATTTCTGTTGGCTGGTGGCGCGATCTTTTAACAGTTGTTGATAGCGTGATAATTCCGCTTTGGCAGATTGTAAATTCGCTTGTGAGCGTAATAACTCAGCTTTGGCCGAGGCAAGGTTCACTTGATAAATAGTATCGTCAATTTGATAGAGCGGTTGTCCTGCTTTGACTAAGGTACCCTCTTCAAATAAGCGTTTCAAAACGATTCCTGATACCTGAGGTCTGACATCGGCTAATGCCGAAGCAACACCGCGCGCTGGTAGCTGTCGATCAAAGCTCACCTGCTCCGCTTTCATCACCACAATATCTACCTGCTGTGGCGGCATAACAAAGGCCGAATTGTCTACGGCCGAATTACACCCGCTTAAACCTAGTATTAGGACGACTAAAAACAATACATAACAAGAATTAACTTTCATTTTTCTCTCTATCAACACCAGTGTGTTTATCAATTTCGACCAACAGATTTGATCGGTTCCATTATACAGAAATAGCCAATTGATAGTCTCTAATCATTGGCACTGGTGCGCATAACATTTAGTCTTATTGTAACTTGATGTTTCTATTTTTCATTTAGGGGGTTAAAATGCAAAAAACGATTACAACACGCCAGCAATGCGCAAGTGTTATTACACCCCAGCTTGATCTAGAACAACTTTAGATTAACTATTACGACGCTATATGACTTAGACTTACGTATGATTATTTTAACCTACATGTAAAACGGAGCATCACCAGTCGAACACGATTGAACTATTATGGATAGAGTCCCCGCTAATATTTTTCCACTATTGATAGAAGCCTATGCAAAGACCCAAGATTGCGTCGGTATTTTTGATCCCCAAGACAGGCTCATATATTGCAATAAAAGTTTAGCAGCGATGTTTGGTACCACTCAGGTACTGGCCACTAACCAAACTTTCGATCAGCTAGTTGAGCACTGTTTCGTGCATAATGAAGGGCTTATCATCGAAACAACCAATCTTGAGCAGTGGTTAGCGTATGCTCATAGCAGGCGTAGAATGCAAGATTATCGACGCTTTGAAGTTGACTTGCATGATGGACGTTGGGTAATGATGACCGAACAAGTTATGGCTGGTGGTTACATGCTACTTAGTGCGATTAATATTACCGACAAGGTTGTCGAACGTGAAAACCTGAGCGACCTATCGGACAATTTATTCAAATTAGCCTCTGTTGATGCCTCGATCCCGATTTACAATGAACGGCATTTTAATGAGTTAGCTCAATTAGCGTGGCAACGAAGTCAAAGAATTGGTAATAGCGCGGCAATATTATTAGTCAGACTCAATAATATTGGACAGATTGCCCAGGAATTTGGCTGCGGCGCCAGCGACAGTGTTTTACGTGCTCAGGCTCATTCACTCAAAGAACAATTACGTCCTTATGATATTTTTGGCTACATCGAGCATGATACCTTTGCATTACTATTGTCCGATACAGATAAGATCGGCGCCACAACGATTTTCAATCGACTAAATAATGTATGCGATGAGCAGACCATCGCCATTAACGATCAACAAATAGCGTTTAGCAGCAAATTGTCACCGCCTTTCTCAATCAATCAAAATAGCTCAATTAAGTCACTTATATTTCAAGCTAAAAACAGTTTTCTTTAATCATGGTACAAGCAAAAATGGCAGCACGTTTGTACTGCCATTTATTATTACATCATTGATTGCAAATAATTTTCGCTACCGATTCTATCGATTAAGCCCAGTTGCTGCTCTAACCAATATACATGGTCTTGCTCTGTTTCTTCGAGCAACGGCATCAACATGTTACGCGTCTGAAAATCTTGTTTAGCTTCACACAATGCCACTACCTTACGTAAGTTAGTCACCACGCTATACTCAAGGTTTAAATCATTTTGCAGCATATCACGTACATTTTCGCCAATGGCGAGGCCTTCACGTGAGGCTACATCGGGTTTACCTTCGAGAAAAAGGATCCGTTCGATCAATGCGCTAGCATGTGCTTTTTCGTCTTCAAACTCATGTGCAATACGCTCATGAAGTTTTGACAGTCCCCAATCTTCGTACATTTTTGAATGACACAAATATTGATCCATCGCGGTCAATTCGCCGGTCAGCAGCATGTTCAATGCATCGATTATTTCGCTATTACCTTTCATCATTGTCTCCTTATTTATCCATCATCGCTTGTTGGTAGTTTTCGACACCCATGCCTTTAATAAGATCAAGTTGTGCCTCCAACCAATCGATATAGTCTTGTTCATAGTCTAAAATTTCGACCAATAGGTCTCGGCTAACGTAATCACTTTCTCGTTCACAAAACGCGATCACTTCGGTCAGTAATATATTCTGCTCATGTTGATAGGCCATATCACATTCGAGCATCTCGGTGGTATGCTCCCCAATACGTAAACGCCCCAGCTGTTGTAAGTTAGGTAGCCCTTCCAAGAACAAGATGCGCTCGATGAGTTTATCCGCCTGCTTCATATCTTTAATCGATTTTTTATAGGCTTTTGAGTTAAGTGCCTCAAGCCCCCAATTTTTAAAGATACGCGCGTGTAGGAAATATTGATTAATAGAGGTTAACTCAACGGTTAACACTTTATTTAACTCATTGACTATTCCATTATTTGCTTTCATTTATTGCTCAATGTGAGTTACATAAGATGGCAACAGTATGCGTGACAACAACAAATAAATCAAATAAACCTTATAAATCAAGGAATTAGAATGTTAATCATTCTTGTTATGATAGCTAACTCGCTTTTTTTGTTGTATTTAACTCATTGAACTGGATAGGTTTAATACTAAAGAATGGCTCTAATCGGTATGTTCTATTACTGAGAGTAAAAAGAGTGACTGATAATGATTGTTTTTTAACGTTTGTTTTTAATGACTTATTTGGCGTTGAAACGATAAATCGTCGCTTGTTACCACGGCAACAAGCGACGATTCTATTAAACACGACTTAAGTCGCTGTGTGGCTTCGTGTTGGCAATATAATCGCCGCTGTTGCGTACACGGTTAGCGTAACAAGTGGCGCGAATAAAATACCAACGACGGTAGCGATTCGAACGCTTGCTCGGCTATAACCAAAGGCATTTGCGATGCCGCCACAGACTCCAAAGATCTTACTGTGCTTCTTATCAACGGTAATGCGGTGCAATATACTCATAACTAACTCCTAAAATTTATCAGAAAAAAGAGACAACATACCAGCACCGACAAGCATCGACAGGACTGGCACAAAGAAAATCCATAGCGCCGTGTTTAATAAAAACATCAGATTAACTCGCTAACTTTTGCTTTAATTGCTCAAGCTCAGTTTCGATTGCGTCATCACGCTGCATCTGCTCAAATTGCTGCTCCACGCTTTGTTCCTTGTTGAGCTCATAGCTTTCAACTTCAGACTCAAGGCTTTGTATTTTCTTTTCAAAATGTTCGAAACGAACCAGCGCTTCATCAACCTTATTACTATTGAGCTGCTTCTTCACTTTCAAGCGAGTAACCGCTTGCTGTTTACGCGCCAGCAATGTTTGTTGGCGAGCGCGTGCCTGAGCCATTTTCTCTTCGAGGCGACTCGCGTCTAGGCCAGCGGACTCTAACAATTCATTATAACGAGTAAGCTCTTGCTCCAGCGTATCGACATGTTCACCGCTCTGCTGTTTTTTCTCGATAGCGCTGCGCGCTAAATCTTCACGGCCTTTGCTCAAGGCTAGCTCTGCTTTGTTAGACCAGTCAGCGACACTTGCTTTGGCTTTTCCGATTTGTGCTTCGAGCGTTTTGCGCTCCGCAATATGTTTGGCGGCGCCGCTGCGCAGCTCTACCAATGTTTCTTCCATTTCTTGAATTAATAGACGAACCAGTTTTTTTGGATCTTCCGCTTTATCTAACATCGCGTTGATGTTGGCATTAACGATGTCGCTAAATCTACTAAAAATACCCATAATAATTCTCCAGTTGCTGTGTTAGTTACTTATCTTGTGATGGTTTGCTGATTACTTTCTTTGCTTCTTGCTCGCCTTGTTGCACGATTTCAAAGCCCATTTCAGTTAATGTTTCATCGATGGTCGTGGTAATGTCTTTATTAATTTCAGAAGCTATCGCGCTTACTTGATTACTAAAGACTTGGCCCAGGGCGCTAATTAAATCTTGCTTCGCTTGACCGTTAAGTTCGGTAGCGTTGACGCTAACACCGAACGCTGAAAAAGTGATCATAGCTGTTACTACTGCGCCACGAAGAATGTTGGTTAATTTGGTCATGACAGACTCCTTAGTCGTTGTCGTTAAATTGGTTGTGAGCTAAATATTTTTGCTCAGTTGGAATACTCTTTAGGTATTGCATGGCGCGTGCCAAAACAGCATTAGCAATAATAATCAACAACTTAACAAATAACCAAGGTTTTTAAAGACGGACGAGCACACAGCAAAAAGGTTTCATTGATTAATAAATGGTTAAAACGACCACAAAGGGATTAGTTAATTTATAAACAGCTAGACATGAAAAAGGAAGAACCGAAGTTCTTCCTTAATTAGAGAGTTATAGTAACAGAGAGCCACTATATTTGAGACCAATAGCCTAGAGAGAGCGACTATTGGTCGGGTGCTACTCTTGTATCTGGCGATTGGCGCCGATAGCGATAGAACGGGGTTTCATCGCCTCTGGCAGTTCGCGTTTAAGATCGATATGTAAGAGGCCGTTACTTAAGTCTGCAGCCTGTACCGTGACATAATCCGCTAATTGATATTTTCGCTCAAAGCCTCGTTCTGCAATACCTTGATAGAGGAATTTACTGCTAGATGCACTCTTCTCTTTAGTACCTTTAACCAATAAGGTGTTTTGATGGCTAGTGATTTCAAGCTCTGAATCGGTAAACCCAGCCACGGCTAATGTGATGCGGTATTGGTCTTGTGAAAACTGCTCGATATTATACGGGGGATAGCCTTGATTGTTGCTGCTGCCATTTGTTGAAGCTGATTCAATCATGTTGGCCAAACGGTCAAAGCCAATGGCGCTGCGGTAAAGTGGGGATAGATCGATGGTACGCATAGTTATTCTCCTGAGAAGCAATATTCATTCTAATCGCATAAATGATCGTTAGAATGTTTTAATGGTGGCCAGCTTATGCTGCGCCGTTTTTTCAAAGCATCACATGGTTGTGACTACTTTATTTAGCGAACCCTACATAAGGCCTTCGCTATAAATAGATATGCGGACGGTTAAATAAAAACCAAGGGGGTAAAGCTATTTTTTTAATAAACCATCGAGAATTGCACACGCAGGATCCTCATCACCACGACACTTATCACTAAGCATTTCAAGGCTTTGCACTATTTCGTTAAGGGCAATAATTTTTTGTTTAATCTGGGCTATTTTCTCAAGGGTTAACGTTTTTACTTCACTGCTATGACGCTCTTTATCACGAAATAAGCTCATCAGCTCCTTACATTGCTCGATGGTAAAACCTGCATCTCGCGCCCCTTTAATCAGGTTTAGCTCGCTAATATCACCTTGATCATAATAACGGTAACCATTGTCTGTGCGTTTGGGGGGCGTGGTTAGGCCAATCTGCTCGTAATAGCGAATAGTTTTAGCGGGCACCTTAGTAAGCGCAGACACTTTGCCTATATTAATCATCATTTAATGCTCCATCGTTTAAGCCATAATGCATTGCTTAGCACCGTAACACTCGACAATGCCATGGCTAATCCTGCCAATTGTGGGCTTAAATAACCCATCGCGGCTAATGGGATCGCTAGGGTATTGAAGATAAAAGCCAAAAATAAATTCTGTTTTATTTTAAGCCAGGTAGCACTGGCAATGTCGATCGCGGCAATCACTAATGCAGGGTTGCTTTGGATCAGGGTGATTTGCGCGCTGCTAATCGCTACTTGCGTGCCGCCGCCCATCGCAATACCAATATCGGCTTGCGCTAATGCCGGCGCATCGTTGATGCCATCACCGACCATTGCCACTATTTCACCTTGCTCTTGCCATCGCGTTAAATGCGCTAATTTTTGGTGGGGCTTAAGATCTGAAAACACCTCATCGATAGCCAGCTGGTCGCCTATGTGCTGCGCGGCGAGCGCATGGTCGCCACTTAACATGGTGGTTCGTAATCCCTTTTGTTTTAATTGCTCGATTACACTAGCACTTTGCTCACGGCTCTGATCACGCAGTTCCACCAGCGCCACAAGTTGTTGGTCGATTGCAAAAAATACCTGACTAAAGTAGCTGTTGTGATTAAGCGCTGCTGGCATCTCAACCTCAAGCTGTGACATTAGCGCTAGATTACCGGCTGTTAGGCGCTGCGCTTGATAAATCGCACTGATCCCCTTGCCGGCAATTACTTTAATTTCATCTAAATGAACCCGTTTATTGTCGGCATTATCTAAGTGCGCCACCAACGCCTTAGCCAAGGGATGCTCACTTTGCTCCATCAATGACACAAGCATAGGCTCTAAGGCATCGTGCTGACTAAAGGTCACGTAATTGGTGACCTGTGGTTTACCTAGCGTTAGGGTGCCGGTTTTATCAAAAGCAACGCGGTTGAGTTTTCCGGCTATTTGCAGCGCCGCTGGGTCGCGAATGATGATGCCGTGTTTGGCCGCAACACCGCTGCCAACGGCCATCGCAGCCGGTGTCGCCAAGCCTAACGCACAAGGGCATGCGACCACTAATACCGCGACACTGTTGATCAGCGCCACCTCAAAACTAGCACCGATTAACAACCAACCTGCAAAGGTAGCAAATGCGATCAGCAAGATAACTGGCACAAAAATCTTGGCAATTTTGTCGACTAGTTTCTCGATCGGTGCCTTGGTCATCTGCGCCTTTTCAACCAGCTTGATGATGTGGTTAAGGCTAGTATTTTCCCCCACCGCAGTAACCTTGATGGTCAATACGCCATGGCCATTAACCGAGCCCGCGATCACGTTATCGCCGACTTTCTTCATCACCGCCAGGCTTTCACCGGTTAGCAATGATTCGTCTGCATCACTGAGCCCCGAGCACACCACGCCGTCGACAGGGATTTTTTCTCCGGCAAGTACCCGTACTCTATCCCCGAGGAAAACCTGTTCTAGCGGTAATGTCACCACTTTGCTTGCTTTAATGACATTGGCCATCATTGGCGTAAGCGCCATCAACTCCCTAATCGCTTCACCGGTATTGTGTTTGGCACGATGTTCTAACCATTTACCTATCGAGACGAAGGTAATAATCACCGCACTCGCCTCGAAATAGAGTTGGCCATGCGCCGCCTGCCAATCACTAAATAGCAGGTAACAGCTATAGAAATAAGCAGCGCTTGTGCCCAATGCAACGAGCGTGTCCATGTTGGCGCTGGCATTTTTTAAATTGAGCCATGCGCCGCGATAGTAGGCCCAGCCAACATAAAACTGCACCACCGAAGCCAAACTAAATTCAAGCCATGGATTGAGTGAAATACTAATGCCAAATAACATCAATATCATCGGCAGTATCAACGGCAGGGTTAAAATGCACGCGACATCGAGCTTACGCAATTGACGTTTATTTTCTTTTAAGTATTGGGCATCTTGCTGTTCACTAAAGGCTATTTGATCACTGATTTTAAGCGTGATGGTATACCCCAGAGACGCAACAAGTGCTGCTAACTGGCGATGGCTGATTGCGCCTTTAATATATGTGATATCGAGCTGTGAATTAGCCACATTAACCTGCACCTCATCAACCGCTGGATGAGAGATTAATTTATCTTTAGTTTTATTGGCGCAGCCGCCACAGGTCCAGCCCTGCACTATAAATGAGGCTTGATCTAAGCCTAACTCATAACCACTGTCGCTAACGGTCGCTTTCACCAAAGACAACTGCTTATCGGTTAATGCGCTTAGTGATATCTTAGACAAGGCAAAGCTAACATTGGCCTCTAGCCCAGAAATGAGTGTCAACTTGCTGCTGAGTTTATTGGCGCAGCCATTACAGCGCAATCCATGAACGTGCAGTTGCGCGGTTGCCTGGCTGTCCACATCGATATTTTCTTGCGGCATCACATAACCCTTTTAGTGAGAATAACATCATTCTAACCTTTCCATCTACTGGAAGGTAAAGAGGGTTTTTTATTATTTTTTATTGGCGAGTCTTAGGCTAGATGATTTTCGCCGAGGCCATCAATAATTAAATCACCGCATAGTTTTGGATCTTCTAATGGTAGCAGGTGACCATGGCCCAGTGACTCAAGAAATTTAGCGTTAGGCTGGGCATTTTGCCATTGACGCCACAATTTTTCGGAGAAAAATATGCCTGGCTTGGCGCGAATAGCTACCACAGGCATAGATAATTTAGCCAACTGTGGCAAGACATTCGGGGGCTGGGTGTAATTATGCGCCTCCCAGTCTTTTGGAAACGCCAAGGTAAAGCCGCTTTGCTGACTAGGTATAATTGAATGATTGGCAAAGAGTTCGAACATTTCGGGGGAAAACTGGCTGTAACCCTTAAACTTTTTGATATGGCTTAAAAAGTCATCTCGCGTCGCAAACCGCTCTGGTTTATTGAGAGTGCCTTTCGCCGGATTAATTTTACTCATGATTTTCTTTGGCAACATTTTAACTAACAGCGCCAGAGGTCTTGCCACCATCGCTGGTTCAATCAATACCAATTTAGAGAATAGATCGGGACGTTTGGTTGCCGCTAAAATAGTACAGGTTGCACCAAGAGAGTGACCAACGCCAACCACTGGACCAACGTTTTGTTGTTCAATGAAGGAGATCAAATCATTAGCATAGATATCCCAATCACGGCTCTTATGCAGCGAAACGGCAGGCCGCCAAGTCGCGCGATTGGCTAAAGCCGCTACATTGTAATGCTCACCAAGCTGTTCTAAAAGCGGTTGGTACACACCAACGGGAAAACCATTAGCGCTACTAAAGTGCAATGCTGGTTTATCAGTATTATCACTAAACAATGTCGACTGAGATAGATCCATAATTAGTAATTCTTAGTATAATCAATGAGCTATTATTAGAGCATTTATTCAACTAAAGCCAGATATTTATTACTAAGATGATAAATCAGTGAGAGGATGAATCAATATTGATTTGCCAATAGCCAACGTCTAACCATCGACCAAATTTAAAACCAACCTGCTTAAAATGTGCAACCTGGTGCAAACCAAATTTTTCATGCAAGGCAATGCTAGCACTATTGGGTAAGGTAATGCCGCCGATAATAGTGTGTATGGCTTGTTGTTTTAGTTTAGCGAAAAGTGTGGTGTACAACGCCCAACTAACCTGTGAGATCTGCTGGCGCGTTGTTTTGCGTCTTTTTTGCAAAGCGCGTGACTGTAAACCGAATCTACGTTTAGTTGCTTGTTATAACTCAAGATCCGTCATAGCTAACAACTGACGGCAATTACGCAAAGTTAAAATGTAAATGTCGTTATCTATTTTGTAAATAATTCGATAATGCCCAAAAATAAGTTCACGATAATTAGATCCAAGTAATTCAGGAACTTCTCGACCTAACTCAGGCTGTGCTCCAAGCATATCAGCACGGTCAAATATATCGTTTACCCATTTTTCTGCCATAGACAGTTTATCAAATGCGATAAACTCAGCAATGGATTCTAATTTGTCTAACGCTAAAGGTGACCAAACTACGTTCACTTTTTGAGACATTGTAAAATTTTTGCGCGAGCATTGACACTAGATACACCTAGACCAGCAGATAATTGAGCCTCTGCTTTTTGTACTTCTTCAAGTAATTCGATTTTTTCTTGCATTGCCTCATACTCTGACACATCAATGACCACCGCAACACCTTTCCCTCTTTGAGTGATTACTATTGGCCGCCGTGTTTCATTAATCTGGCGTATAAATGAAGCTGCACCCGCTCTAAAGTCGGATAAAGGTTGGATATCTTGATCAAAATGAAGTCGACTCATCGTTGTACCTTTAGTTGTACTATATATGGTACTCATATTAGTAGGGAATAGATGAGAATGCAAGACTCTGCTTTTGAGTTATAACAGGGTACCGACACCCTGCCCCGCCAAGTTGTTGGCAAGATAAATGGTAACTTCCACCGAATGTTGGTAGGCAACCTTTTCGCGCCATTTACTCGCATAAGCATAACCAACCACAACGCCCGTTTCATTCTCAACCACCAGCCATGGTAATTGACTGCGTAGTACGCTCTCGATACGAGAGGCGATCTGTTGCTCCGTCACTGGCTCTTGTTCAAAGGTAGCCTCCGTTTCACCAATATATGTCTGCAATTACACGGGCATCTTGGGTTAAAACGGGGCGTACCAACATCATTATTCCTTGCTACAGGCTGTAACCCGTCTCTTCATGTTGTGAGATATCTAAACCTGTAACCTCTTGCTCTTCATCAACTCGCAAGCCGCCGAGGCACAGGCTAACAAATTTGAATAAAGCGAAGCTAACGATCGCAGTATAGACCAAGGTTGCACCCACACCAGTCAACTGAACCAGCAATTGGTCGAGCATGGTCTCATTACCCGCACCGTAACCATAACCACTGAACACGCCAAGTTCCGTTGAGCTAAACACCGCCACCAATAAACTACCAAGAATGCCACCAACGCCGTGCACTGGGAAAACATCGAGTGAGTCATCGATCTTGATCTTTTGCTTAATATATACAGTGGCATGGAAACAGACAAAACCACCACATAAACCAATGATCAGCGCGCCACCGGGTCCAACAAAGCCAGAAGCCGGGGTGATGGTGCCAAGACCAGCGACCATCCCCGTTACAATGCCCAAAGCACTTGGCTTACCAAATTTTTTCCATTCGATAGCCGCCCATGTCATCGCGCCCATGGCGGCAGATATATGGGTAACCAACATCGCCATTGCAGCATCGCCATTAGCCGCTAGCGCGCTACCGCCATTAAAGCCAAACCAACCGACCCACAATAAGCCAGCGCCAGTAACGGTCATGGTCATGTTATGAGGCAGCATCGCCGTCCTTGGAAAACCTTTACGTGGACCAAGTACCACCGCGGCCACAAGTGCCGCAACACCACAGGTGATATGTACCACAGTACCACCGGCAAAATCATAGAATCCCATCTGCGCTAGCCACCCGCCGCCCCATACCCAATGAGTAACAGGCGTATAGACAAAAATTAGCCATACCGCGCAGAAGAACAACACCGCCGAGAATTTCATTCGTTCGGCGAAGCCACCGATAATTAGCGCTGGCGTGATGATCGCAAAAGTCATTTGAAACAACATAAATAGTGGCTCTGGGATATCACCAACCAAATCACCACGACTCACCCCCATCATCAACACTTTACTAAGATCGCCAATAAAGGCGTTGCCTTGGGTAAAGGCCAGCGAGTAACCCAATACTAGCCAGATAATTGAGCTTACTGCTGCAATTGAAAAACACTGCATCAAGATCGACAATACATTCTTACTACGTACTAATCCGCCATAAAACAATGCGAGACCAGGCAGCGTCATCAACAGTACCAATGCGGTAGAAGTTAGGATCCAGGCAGTATTGGCTTGGTTTAATTCAGGCTCTTGCGCCATCGCACCAAAACAAAGCGTGGATAAGAACAAGGTAACAAACCCTTTAAGAATAATCATTTAAATAGCCTCTGGACCTTGCTCAGATGTTCTAATTCGAATCACTTGTTCGAGGTTGGTGACAAAGATCTTACCATCGCCAATTTTCCCGGTGTGTGCCGCCGCGACAATCGCTTCAATCACACTGTCTTCATGCTCATCACAAATGGCAATTTCAACCTTAACTTTAGGTAAGAAATCCACGGCATATTCAGCCCCGCGGTATAACTCGGTATGACCTTTTTGACGACCAAAGCCGCGAACCTCGCTCATGGTGACGCCCTGAACACCGACATCAGCCAGTGCTTCGCGTACATCGTCGACTTTAAATGGCTTAATAATTGCGGTAATGAGTTTCAAAATGCCTCCTCAGGCTTTAATTTTCTAGTAACAGTCAAGCAAGATTCAAACCACCAAGAAAAACACTTATAAAACAATAACAAAAAAAAGAACAGCACGATCACACAGTTAAGTTGCACCACAACGGAGCGCCACAAACAGCCCGACGCACCAAATTGAATCACCGTTGCACCATCTTCACCCTAAAGGGGTAAATTGCATAATAACCAAAGCATTGCTAAGGTTATTAATAACCAAAGCATTGCTATGGTTATTTGTAACCTTAAAGGAAAGTGTATGTTTATATTGTTTGGTGAAAAAGCTCATGCAACTGAATTAGCCACTGGCCAGTTTGGTTGCCCTCTGTGCCAACAATCCACCACATATACTCATCATCAGGTGCAACCATATTTCACCGTCTTTGGCATTAACTTAGCCAAACTAAACATCTGTAGTGATTATGTTGTTTGTCATCTTTGCGCATCCTGTTACAACCCACAGATCATCGTTGAGCCAGAGCAACATTCATTAGCTGTCGACAAGGCGGTTATACTCCGCGCGCTGTGTTATTTACTCAGTGGTTATGGCGATACCAAGCAGGCGCGAGTTCGCCTAATTGAACTCTATCAACGCCACACAAACATTCAAATTGGCAGTCACGATATTGATACCGAAATGGCTGTTATCACTGGCGGCACCGCGCCAACATTACCCTTTTTAAAAGGGGCGACATTGAACCTTAGCCCGAAAGCGAAACAGGATATTGTCCTCGCCTGCTATCAGTTTGCCCAAGGATCATGCTTGATGGAGCATCAAGATCGCGTGCGCATCAACACCATTGCATCGTCTATCGACATTTCACTACCTGAGGTCACGTATTTAATTAATCAGCAATAGCGCTCTAGCGTGGACCTTGATAAAATAATCCCTTCTTTTATCAAGGTAGACATGTCATGCAATCACTCGACCAACCAACACAAGATGCGCTAGACGCCGCCACTTTTCGCCGCCTGCTGAGCCATTTAGACAATAACAAAGATGCGCAAAATATCGATTTGATGATACTCGCTGGTTTTTGTCGCAACTGCTTGGGCAAATGGTATAAGAGTGAAGCTGACCAACAGGGCATCGAGGTGAGCGATGAGCAGGCTAAAGAACGCGTTTATGGCATGCCATATAGCGAATGGAAGGCCAACCATCAGTTACCGGCCACGCCAGCACAACTCGAAGCATTTGCGGCTAGACAGAAAAAATAATGAGCTACTCACCATCACAACAAACGCTGATCGATCAATTTAGCGCGCTCAAAGGCTGGGAAAATCGTTATCGCCAAATCATGCGTTTAGGTAAGAGCCATACGCTGATGGCCGATGCGCTAAAAACCGATGATGTATTACTGGCCGGCTGTGAAAGCAACGTGTGGTTTTATGCCAAGCAACAACAAGATTCATTGTTACTTGAAATTAGCTCTGACGCTAAAATTGTTAAGGGACTCATTGCGATTATTATCGCCGCACACCAAGGCTTAACCCTAGCGCAAATTGCAAAATTTGATTGCGAACAGTTTTTTGTTGAGCTCGGTTTACTAAATCATCTGAGCCCATCACGTGGCAACGGCATTCGCGCCATTATTCACGAGATTGGGCTAGCGGCTACGCCTTAGCTTCTTTAGGAAATCATTTGCCTGTACGGTTATAAACGCCTAACGTTCCAAAGAATATTAATAGCCAAAAAATGATGGCAGGCCTCATCAGCTCTACATCCCCCCACCATTGTGACATGTCATAGCTGTCAAATGATGGTAACAAGAAAATAGCAAGGTAGGGGGATATTAGACTGATGATGGGGTTATGTACGTTACTAGGAAGTATGTTTAAATACATATTTACTACCCAAATAACGATCCAAATAATATGAAAAATGATATAAAACGTTACTACATTCGTTATTTTTCGCTTTCTAGGTGACAATTTATTGTTCATCATTTTGCCTTATTTGACAGCCTTAACCATTTGTTTTTAAAAAATTCCCACTCATTGAAACTTGAAGTTCCTTTTGAGATGCATCGCAATGTAAGCTGTATTAAATCTGCTGTGGCCTCTATCGCGTAATTTCCTCCATTGGACGTAAGATCACCTGATGAGAAATCATATTTAGAATGGAGTATTTTATTGTGTTCGTTATAAACGTTAATCGCTAGAATTTCACCTGGAGTTGGCGAGTTCGAAGGTGCTCTTTGTGTATGTCCTGGAGAAAAAGAATCTTGTAGAGCGTGCAACGCAAGTGCTAGCGGCTCAACTGCCATTTTTAAATTTGACCAATCTCTATTAACACTCCTTTGATTAAAATAAATTGAAGCCCTAGATACCCATTCGTCAATATTTTTTCTTATATGATTGGAACAAGCGATGTAAGCATCTACATTATTCTGGTTTATTTCTTTCATGAAGTGTATTTTTTGTTGACCAGAAAAGTACTTAGGAAAATGCGCCTTAATATATATTAAGTCTAAATCTACGGCGACTACTCTATGGCTTAAGAAACCATTATGCGGAGCCGTAATTGTGGTAGTTCGATAGTTTTGTGGAGAGAGTAACCATAGCCACAAAGCAATAGTTCCTGTACTTTCAAATTTAGCGTTGCTATATGCTCCATTGCGAAGTACCGATGAAAGGTTATCGCTTTCAATAGATTTTTCGGCATCATCATAATCCTCCTCCACAAGTTTAAAAAAGTTGGATTTACAATACATATTTTTAATAAGTGGATCTGTATTACATCTTTTTAAAAGTAACTTAATGGCTGCATTAGTAAGTTTTTCATGCCCATCACATTTCATAATTACGTAGCCCAACTAGTGTTAATATTCATTAATACTAGTTGAAGAAAACTAAAAATCAATCTAGATAGTACTGCAGCTTTACTCAATTTTATTGGGAAAAACTTAAAGCACAAAATTCAGCTAGTTACACAGTTGTCAGTTTTTTGATCACTCTGGCCACTACAACAAAACCAAAGCTAGCAGTAACTACAGTTGCCGCGCCAAAACCGTTGGCGCAATCCATTTTCATTGGCCCCTCGGCGGTAGATTTTTGCGCGCAAACACTGCCATCGGCCTGCGGATAGACCAGCTGCTCGCTGGAAAATACACATTCCACCTGAAAGCGACGTTTAAGGTTTTTACTGAAGTTATGATGGCGGCGCAGTTCATTACGTACTTTGGCCGCTAAGGGATCCTGAAAGGTCTTGGCTAAGTCACTCACTTGAATCTGTGTCGGATCCGTTTGACCACCAGCACCGCCGACCGTAATAATCTTGATTTTGTTGCGTTTACAATAGGCAATTAACGCAACTTTGGCTCGAATACTATCGATAGCATCGATAACATAATCGAAATCTTTAGTGATCAGTTCGCTCAGGTTGTCTGGATCGACAAAATCTTCCACTTCATTAACGATGCAGTCGGGGTTAATAGCGCGAATTCGCTGCGCCATCACTTCGACTTTAGATTGGCCGATGGTGCCACTTAGTGCATGGATCTGGCGGTTGATATTAGTGACACAAATATCGTCAAGATCGATCAGGGTTATTTGACCGACTGCGCTACGTGCCAGCGCTTCTGCCGCCCACGAACCCACGCCACCGATGCCGATCACGCAAACATGCGAGCTGGCTAGCTTGGCCACGGCTTCCTGACCGTATAGGCGTTTGGTACCGCCGAAGCGTAAATCGAATTGTTGAGACTGCTGCTCAGAAGAATTTTCTACAGACGAATTTGCTACAGACGAGTTTGCTACAGACATAGTGCCACCTTAAAATTTATCGCGGCAATTATCCTTGTTTTTCGCTGATTAAGCTAGAGCAATAAAACGATCTAGCGCTGACTCCACGCAATAAACTTAATCACCGGATACGGCGATACCATCACGCCGCCTAACCCAAGCGCGCTGCTGAGCATTACCATACCATTGACCGTACTAGGCATATCACTCAATAACAGCCAATACAGGCCTAAGCCGATGAGGCTCAGACCGATAAGGTGTAAATAGAAAAATAGCTTAAGCATGGTTAAACTGTGCTCAGGGTAATTTTTTCCAGAAAGGACATCGCCAGATTATTATCATAATAGGCGGCCTCGTTGATAAACGAACCATATACTGGCTTATCACCTTGGTAACACACCTCTTCGCCACTAAAGGTCACGAAGATCGGTTGCCCCGGCTTAATCAACTTAAAATCTTGATTTTGCACATCACGATGGACCATGCCTGCACGCTCACCATCACTGGTTAGAGGTAGTTTTATACTATCAAGATAACGATAAGCTTCAACCGTCTGGGGTAACTGCGGTACCTGATCGCGATTATGTAGCTCGACAAAATCAAGAATGAGTTGGGTCATCTGCTCTGATTGCTCAAACACATCATGTCGTAACACCGATTGCCCAACCGGGCCCACTTCGACCATCACGCTGTCTAGCGCGACCGTTGATAAGAAATGGTGCTGTTCGTTGCTCTTATGATCTTCATCGCATGAGATCATCGCATCGGGCATATGCAATTTAATATAGGCTGCCAGTTGATTGTAAAACTTACCCTTTTTAGTAATAAGCAGGGTTGGTCCCATGTTTGAGGTAGTCGTGTGCAGGTCGATAATAAAATCAACCCGCGGATCGCCCTTCGGGCCCAACTGAGCATTAATTTCTTTGGCGCGGCGTTGTTCGATACTACCTAACGAATCATCTGCAAGATCGGCGACAGAGAAACAGCGATTGAGATCATGCTCAACATAGCGCTTATTTTGTTGATGTGCAGCCGGGTTTGCAAAAAGCATTTCGGTCGAAAAGCTATCACGCGCAACGAGTTCTGGGCTTTGTTGCCACTTCTTTAATAGGTAAATACCGGTAAATTCGTTGCCGTGGGTTCCTCCCACAATGGCTAATTTTTTTATCACTTCCATTATCCTTTTAAACAAAAAACGCACTATTACCCGTCATACTAACGAATAATAGTGCGTCTTTTCATCCTTTCTTTAGTCTTAGATATACTTTTGCTGCATATCTAAGTCTTATTAAAGAATTTTTACTTATATTTACGTTGCCAATCCAGTTCAACTGGACGTTGATAACGCGATGAACTCTTTGACAAACCTTGTACACGCGACACCGATTTATCATTACACTTATCCGATACAATACCAGCACAAGACCACTTAACACCGACCGGTAATACTGTCACCTCGGGCAAGCTGGCTAGAATTTCAGTCGCATTTAGCGCCGGCATAATACGCTCAAGCACAAACTTGGCTCTGGGCTCAACCAGTGGATCTTTGATCCGGCCGCGCTGTCCCCAGGCAAGGGCTAATGATTCACTACCAACACTTGGATCATAAGGTGGCGTAATAGCCTCGTCACGTTCGATACCATAACGCGCACTCATCATGGTCGCATCAAACAATGTTGCGACATCCTCTTGAATACTGCTATAGGCATATTCAGTTGGCGCCGAATCATTACTAAAGAAATCAACAATGTCTTGTGGTAAATAAGCTATCTGCTGTGCGCTAACCTTAGCGCCTCTAAAGTTGACTTGTCCTAAGGCCGCCATTTCATCGCTATGCTTTGGATGTGTTGCGGTTAATAGCTCGGCGATTGTATTGCCTTTACGTTTTTGGTATTCACCGTAGACAGTTGCGCCAGATATCCCTGCAAAACTATTTGCCGGAAAAATATCATTAGCATGGGCTAACTCATGATAAAGCAGCGAGGCAAGATCCGGCACAATATCACTGGTGCTACGATTGAAACGTAATTCCTTGGCATAATAACTACTGGCGTAATCGTTGTCTTTCACATAGCGCCACGGCATGATGTATTGTAGATCTTGACCAAATTCGCCACGATAATCAGGGGCAATGTCAATCACATCACGTTGGGTTGGAGTTAACCATAAATCTTCAGGATCGAGATACATCGCGCCTGTTGCTACCCAGTAGAACGAGGGACGAATATCGTAAGAGATCACAATTGCGCTAACCGAACGTAATAACTTTTTAAAATCGCCGTTCACATCTTCGTTTTCAAGGAATAATCTAAAGTTATCCCCCATCCACTGATGGGACACCACCACGCGGTCCATGATTTGATCGACCGTGGGGTTGTCATAATCCTGACCAATTAAATTAACCGAGTCGATTGAACAAGGGGTGGTGAAATAATTGGCATAGATACATTTTTCAAGGGACTCAGCATGTGGCGATTTTTGGTTATACGCGCTGACTTTTGCCACCACCTCATCAAAGATAGCATTACTGGCGATGCCCACAGTATTTTGCACTAGCACGTAAGCTTTATCGCTATAAGTCTGGCCATTCGGGTGCGTGGCACTGACCGAGAACGTAATTAGCTGATCTTTAGCGACACTAGGTGCCTTAAAAATAGCAATTCGCTCATTGGTATTTTTTGCATCAAGCGTGACAGTTGGTCCGGAGGTTTGTTGCCACACGACATTGGTATAAACACCGTCAACGACATCTAGTGTTTGCGGATCGACTGGCGCGCTTAGTTTTAATGACACCTTATTTTTTTCTCTCACCGCGTGGTCACGGCGCACATTTAATATCTTAGTGCTAGTGCCAGTGGTGAAGCTGATGTCTTTAGTGCGCGCCTTGTTATCACTGCCGGTGTAGCTAACGGTAAACTCGTAACTACCAGGATTAATAACATCAAAAGCGAGTACCGCTGAGTTAGTCGCAACTAATTCAAGCTCAGGACCTGATTTCTTGGTCCAAGTGATAGTGGCTTTATCCGACATGTCGGTGTCATAAGTAGCTACCAGCGCCACCGATTGATTAAGCGCGGGTGATAAGTCGCCACGAACTTGCAATGCAGGCGGATCGACCTTCGTGGTGCCACCTGAGCCTGTTGAACCGCCAGAGCCGCCACAACCACTTAATACCATGGCACTAAGCAGTGCGGTGATTTTTAATTTATTCATTTTATTCCTTTACTATGTCAATTACTGCTAAGGCATAATACTACCAAGCGAAAAGATAATAAGTCGCATTTGCTATATTTGCAACTGCCACGATCGGCCATACTGGTTTAAAGAATGTTCTTATCGATGAATGCCATCCAACCAAATAGGAGTGGTGACTAGGATCGTGGGCGGTTTTAGCTATCCCGATAGCTAACATGGTCGAAATGAAAATAAACCACACTTCCACCGACAATAACAAGGCTACTAAGCCGATGTAACCATGCATAAAATCAGGTGCCATCTGACCCTCTTTAAACAATGGCGCACAGGCAAACAGATAAAACCATGCGCACACTAACAGCACCACGGCCATACCATTATATTGTTTCGGGCTAGATTCACCGAAACGCAGGCACAAAAGAGTAATGGTGCCCCACAGTACGCCGATGTAGGGGAATATTTCAAGGTAATTCATAACAACTCAATCAAATACAAAAGGGTTAAAAATAAGTCTCAAGAGCCAAGTAAGCACTAGCAATATGCTCAATTAACAATCTAATCTTTTCAGGTTGGTGGCGAGTATAAGGATAAACCGCATAAACACCTAACTCTCGCGCCTTATAATCTTCTAGCAATGGCACTAAGTCGCCACATTGAAGATCTTCATAGACACTGCAACGTGGCACATAGACAATGCCACAGCCCGCTAATGCTGCTTTTCGCAATGCCTGCGCGGTATTTGCGGCAAAACTACCCTTGATGGTGACACTCACTTCTTGGCCATTCTTTTCGAATCGCCATTCATAGGCGCCTTTATTCTGATAGGTATAGGCTAAACAATTGTGAGAGGTTAATTGTTCGATGGTGATCGGCTGGCCAAATTGCTCGAGATAACTTGGCGCGCAGCAGACAATCCAGCGAGACTTAAGCAGCGGCTTGGCGATAAGGCTAGAGTCTTGCAATACACCGGTACGAATGGCTAAGTCGATACGCTGATCGACCAGATCGACAAAGTCATTTTCCAAGCGCATATCAACGACAAGGTTGGGATGCTTAAGACAAAACTTTGCCACCACTTCCGCCAACAACAACTCACCAGAGATAGTTGGTACGGTCATCTTAATGCTGCCACTAATCGCATCACTATATGAACTGACGGCGCTCAGCGCATCATTCATTTGTTGATTGATCGACTTGGCATGCAGATAAAGTGTGCTCCCCGCCTCTGTTAGGCTGAGTTTGCGCGTTGTTCGATACAATAGTTGCACCCCGAGCTCTTGCTCGAGTTTACTAATCTTCTTACTCAACGCCGGGGTTGATATTCCGGCTAATTGCGCCGCCTTATTAAAAGATAACGCTTGAGCAACCAATGAAAACAGACTTAGATCATGGGCATTAGGCATCCATTACACCCCTTTTGGAAAGAATCAATTAATTTACATGCTATATATTAACAATAATTTAAGCGCTACAGTGAACAAATACTAAGAAATTGTACATCAATCGAACTATCATTGGAGCCACTTGTGAGCCAGCTAAATACCTTGCACCTTAGAGACTACCCCGTAAAACCAACACAGGTTTACCTTTATGGCACCTGCCTAACCGACAGTCTCTTTCCTGATTCAGGTATCGATGCGATTGAGTTTTTGGAACAACAAGGGATTGAAGTGATCTATCCGCAGGGTCAAAGTTGTTGTGGTCAGCCCGCTTACAATTCAGGTTATACGCAGCAGGCCAAAGCCGTAGCATTAGCGCAAATAAAGCATTTCCCGTTAGACATTCCAATCGTGATTATCTCTGGTTCATGCGGCGGCATGATGCGCCATCATTATAAAGATCTGTTAAAGGATCAGCCGGGGATCGAACAGTTTTGCGACCGAATTTTCGAGTTTACCGAGTTCCTAGTCAACTCACTCCAAATCACGCTTGTTGATAATGGGCCGCAGGAACGTGTCGCGCTGCATACCTCCTGTGCAGCCCGCCGCGAAATGGGCGTTCATATCACGGGCAGGAAGCTACTAGGACAACTCGACAATGTTGAGCTCATCACCCATGATTATGAAAGCGAATGCTGCGGCTTTGGCGGTACTTTCTCGGTAAAACATGGTGACATTTCCAATGCCATAGTTGCTGATAAAACAAAAAACCTAGTTAAAGCGGACGTTGTTAGGTATGTAAGTGCTGACTGGGGCTGCATGATGAATATTAATGGCTCGCTAGAGCATCAAAATAAGGCGCTACGCGGCGAGCACATCGCCAGTTATTTGCTGGCGCGCAGCGCTAAGGGAGCAAACTCATGAGCGTGGTGCAGGTTAACCCAGCTGATGAGAGTAAATATGCAGCATCGGCGCGCGCTTTTCGCGACAATGTCACCAGGGATCTCGCCAACGATGAACTGCGCAGTAACTTTCGCGGCGCCATGGACTACCTCATGGATAAGCGTAAATCGGCATTTAACGATCAAGATGAACTCGAAACGTTGCGCCGACAATGCCAACTCATTAAGCAGCGCTGCCTCGTCAAATTACCGCACTTGCTGGAGCAATTGGAAGCGAAGTTAACTGCCAATGGCATCGTGGTACATTGGGCTGAAACTATTACCGAGGCCAACCAGATCATTGCTCATTTGATTGAGGCCAAAAATGGCAAAACGGTGGTTAAAGGAAAATCGATGGTGTCGGAAGAAACTGCACTCAACGATCACTTAGAGGCGCGCGGCATCGAGTGTCTCGAATCTGACATGGGTGAATATATCGTGCAGCTGGCCAAAGAGCACCCATCGCACATTATCATGCCCGCCATCCATCAAAACAAGAAACAAGTCGCCGATCTGTTCGTTAAAAATATCGAAGGATTTGAACATACCACCGATGTTGACGCTCTCATTCAACAGGGCCGCAATGTGTTGCGCTCTAAGTTTTGCCAAGCAGATGTTGGGGTCTCGGGCGTTAACTTTGCGGTCGCCGAAACGGGCACACTATGCTTGGTCGAAAATGAAGGCAATGGGCGCATGTGTACCACGGTGCCCGATTTGCATATTGCGATCACTGGCATCGAGAAAGTGGTTGAGCATTTAGCTGATGTGCCGCCATTACTAAGCCTACTTACGCGTAGCGCGACCGGACAAGCCATTTCAACCTATTTTAATATGATAAGCCATCCACGCCAGCCAGGCGAAAAAGATGGCCCCAGCGAAGTGCACTTAGTGTTACTCGACAACGGCCGCAGCCAAATGTATGCCGATGAAGAGTTGCGTCAAACGCTGCAATGTATTCGCTGTGGCGCATGCATGAATCACTGCCCTGTCTACACGCGAATTGGCGGCCATGCCTATGGCACGGTCTATCCTGGCCCGATTGGACAAATCGTATCGCCGCATATGCTGGGTATCGAGGCAACGACAAACCTGCCGACGGCCTCATCGTTATGTGGTGCTTGCGGCGAAGTGTGTCCGGTGAAAATCCCTATTCCAAAGTTACTATTACGCCTGCGTGAAGAGAGTGTAAAGCCCGCTAGCCAGCAACCACAGGTAATGAAAGGACAAGGTAGTGGCCGCAAACCGCTCGAAGCCTTTATTTGGTCGATGTGGGCGACGATCCACAAATCACCTTTTTTATATCGCGCTAGCATGTGGTTTGCTACGCGAGGTCGCTGGCTCATGCCGAGCAAAATTGGTGCCTGGACTGTCGCCCGCAGCGCGCCAAAACTAGCGTCAACGACACTCCATCAACGCATTAAACAACGAGAACAAGCACAGCAATCGGTGCAAGGGCGAGGTAAATAAGATGAGCAACGCACGCAGTAACATCCTAGCCAAATTAAAGGCTCAAGTGAAAGATTCAGATTATGACAAGCTGCCTACAGAGCAGGGTTTTGAATATCCCCAGCTAAATAGACAACAGCAGCTGGCACAATTTATTACGCACTTAGACAATAATCACGCGCAGGTTATTAGGCTCGCTCGCCATGAGATAGCAGCGGTGATCGCTCAAGAATTACAACAGCGCAACATCACTAGCCTAATGTACGGCGATAACAGCGAGTACACGCACGATATTGAGCAAACTGATAACAGCATCGAATTGAGCAAGTATGATTTTGATTTTAGCGATAACAAGCAGCGATTATTTGATCATACCCCCGCCGGTATCACGGGCTCACGCTGTGCTATCGCGCAAACGGGTACCATTGTATTGTGGCCGACCAAAGATGAGCCACGTACCCTATCCTTGGTGCCACCGCTACATTTTGTGATTGTCGACGCCAAGACGCTCTATCGATCATTTGATGAGTTGATGGTCAAGCAACAGTGGGCCGACAAATTGCCGACTAATGTGGTACTAGTCTCGGGCCCGTCTAAAACAGCCGATATTCAACAAACATTAGCTTATGGCGCTCACGGTCCCAAAGAACTTATCGTATTGTTACTAAACACATAGGCAATTTAAAAATTGTCTATGATCAAGGTAAAGTAACCCCATCTCAGCTATTATCTCGGTATCTTAACTATACTAAGGAATGGCTGCGTAAGATGAATCCACGATTCTACGGTCTATTTGATCCTGTCTCTGAAAGTATTGAGCACATTGCCCCGTGTGCCCAGTGCCAAAATAATAAGGCCACTTGTGTCTTTGACATCCCTAAAACTTGTCAATTACCTGGCTTAGTCGATAAGCAGCAGCAACAATTGTATCGCCGTGCCTATTTTATAGAGTGCCCCAATTGCCATAGCCGCGGCCTTGCTAGCAAAAAGCAGTGGCAGGCGGTTATCGAGTGGAATAAAAGCCCTAAAGCACTAAAAATTGCCTTAGATCAGTTTCCATTATTTGGCCTAAGCGAGCTTAATAAAGCGCAGGCAAAGGACAAGTTGCAGCAGATCCGTAGTGACTTAGAACAGCGCAAGAAGGAGCGACTCAATCAAGGCAACCGTCTACACAACAGTCACTATGAAAAAATCCGCGCCTTTCTCGCGTGGTCTATTTATGCCCAAACAGTAGTGAAACTGAGTAAATAACCTGAGCTCGGCTTAAATAGTAATAAGCGAACAAAGTACTCGATCGTTTTTAACCCTTAAATAGCTTGCCAAGTAGCACTTAATAGTTGCTGCGTCCCCTGCCTAACCGTTGCAGAAAATGTGCTGCCTGCTAATATCGGTCCAACGCCTTTAGGCGTACCTGTCATCACGATGTCGCCATCTTCTAGGGTCATAAAGGACTGCAGTAGCGTTAGAATTTGTGCTGGTTTAATCATCATTAAACTAACGCCGCCCTGTTGCGTGAGTTGCCCATCGATGGTCAGGGTTAAATTTAAGTCATCTTTAATGGCATCGATGCTGATGAATTCACTAAATAGCGCAGCGCCATCGAAGCCTTTTGCGCGCTCCCAAGGTAGCCCCTTGGCTTTAAGCTTACTCTGTAAATCGCGCTTGGTGAGATCCAACCCAAAGCCTACCGCACTAAATTTTCCTTGCGTATAGAGAAAACAAAGTTCCCCTTCATAATGCAATGGCTCTTGCGAAAAACTGAGTAATCCCTCGCTAATCGCGCTATTGGGTTTAACAAAAACCACCATTTGATCGGGGACTTCGTTGCCAAGTTCACTGATGTGTTCAACATAATTTCGCCCAATACATACAATTTTACTCGGTATTACTTGCTGCCCATCTACTAAAACACTGTGCATTAATATTCCTTGGTAGGTCATTATTTAACGCGCATCATATACTATTTTCAATCATCATTAATCGATAATTGATGTGTTTTATCGTTCAAATATTGCGCTGCCTCAAGTTGTCGCGCCCCCCGATTGTTAAGATAGTAATATATCCTAAAACAGCGGAGTTAACATGGTTGTACAAACATATGTGGTTGGTATTGATGGTAGTGAGTGGTCGATGCGTGCGTTGAAACGAGCGGTCATTATTGCTCAAGCTACCAAGGCAAAAATTGAGGTGGTTTATGTCATGGATGGCGCTGAATATAAGGGGCTCACGACAGAGAAAATGAATAATCTTCAAACCAAGCAACAACAGCATATTGAACAGGTCAAACAGACGATAGTCACGCCGATGATGTTGCCGTATGCTGATTCTAGCGTAAACATCAGTGCTATAGTGCTAATGGGTACTCCTGCCAAGGCACTTCATCAGCATGTTAAGTCACACAATGCATCGATGGTCTTTGTTGGGCGTCGCGGTCGTTCGGCTGTGGTCAACTTAGTCACCGGTAGCACAGCATCAAAACTAGCACATTCCATCGGTGTGCCTATTGTATTGGTGCCATAGTCAGGCGATAAGCGACCAACTGCGTTGTTATAAAATGCGACATGTAGAGTGGCTACACCACACATTTTATGCCTAACATTTGGCACGCTTCTCATCTGGCTGAAATCACGCATTTCCAAGTGGCATGGCTATAGTTTACTCTGTTATTCACCGCACAATTAATATGGGTTAATAGATGAATAAAATGTTGGCAACAGTTATCGCTCTTTTTAACGTGTTGGCGCTTAGCGCTACGGTTTGCGCCAAAGTGACTATTAATGCAGCGGATGTCAGCGCTCATTGTTTTTCCCCGCCATGGCAAAAACAAGCGCTAATAGCGCTAAAAAAGGACGATTTTGCGTTTAAAGGTAGCGCTAGCGAGCATAAAAAGCTAGCGGCGCAATTACTCAATTGCCTCGCCAGTCCCGATTCAAAAATCAGAGATGGCATCGCCTTTGAAGGATTATCCCAATGGTTTAGAGCAAACAAATTCGATAGCAGCTTTTACAATCTAATGTTTGATCGACTAACAGCGGTGATCGGTGCAACCGTCAACGATCGCCATGGTGTCTATCTTCCCTTTAGTGTACTAACCTTGTCTGAACTGGCGCGCGTCGATAGAAAGGCGCCCTTCTTAACCGCCAAGCGGCGACAGCAATTGGTCAACATCGCCAGCGACTATCTCATTAACGTTAACGACTATCGCGGTTTTGATAATCGAGTCGGTTGGCGTCATGGCGTCGCTCATGGTGCCGATTTAATGTTGCAGCTTGCGCTCAACCCGGCATTGACAAGTCTCAACTCGATGTTTTACTCGGCGCATTATCCCGTCAAGTTGTACCTAACAATAACCACCACTATATCTATGGCGAACCCAAGCGCTTAGCCATGCCGGTTATTTATATCTTCTTAAGAGGTTTGCACAGCAATCAGCAATGGATAGATTGGTTAGGGCAAATAGACAGCGCCAACCCTTACCAAAGCTGGGGCGAAACCTACAAAAGCCAGCAAGGTTTAGCCAAACTATTTAATAGCCAAAACTTTTTGTTCGCCCTCTACGCAACAATAAAACCGAGCAACAATGAAACTCTCAAGCAAATGATTCCAGCGTTAGAAAAATCAATAAAATTGGTGAACTAAGTATGAACAAGACAATAATCGACAATTACAACTAAACCAGTAGTTAACAATGAGCCAATTCATCTTGATGATGGATGTGTCTACTATCGCTTTTGCACTGAGTATGAGCCTCGCCAATGGTTGGCCGCTGCTTTTGCTGGCGACAGTTAGCGGAATCACCAAGCTGATTATCATGGCTTTGTTTCGCTGGGTCGCCACCAGTAATACCGCCAAGGCTCGTCGGGATTTACTCGTCTAATTGCTATTCAATGCAGTCAAGCCCATTGGCAATATGTATTCTATTGACCACATAGGCTACACTAGCGTCATTGCAGCCCTTAATGCGCCATTTCTGGAGAATCACGTGAACGCCTTTAAATACTCGACAATTATCATGCTTATCGGCCTACTCATTGGCTGTGGCCATGGTTTTGAAGGGGAATATAAAACCAGTACAGGTTCATCTATTGAGTTCTTAGACACCTTCGCAGACTCAATCAGCGGCAATGAAACCTTAGTCATCGGCAGCGATTACATTGAATCGGCTGGTGAGCGCACGCTCTACGACGAGATATTTGTACGTCAATCAGGCAGCACTCAATACCTTATCTTTGTTGAAGATGGCCAAGAGCAAGCATGGAAAATTATCGACAAAAAGACCTTACAAAAAGGCACCGACATTATTAACATCAGACTTACCCGCGTGGATTAATGCCATTAACTAATGCGCAATTTTCTGCACACTCGGCTGTCTGGTTTGCACTCTCAGAATTATTTCTCGATACCGAGCCAGATGATCATACGTACAATTTTATCGCGCGAGAATGTGCAAACTCACCATTTTCAAGCAGCGAAATCAAAGAAATTTTAGTTGATGAAGTCTCACCGGTGTGCAGAATTAACTTACTAAGTGTTGCTGGCGTGTGGGATGGCTTCGACCAACAATGGTTGGTCGAAAAAATAGACCGCCAGCGCAAAAGAAACCGTGATGCCATCATTATTTGGCCTAAATGGCTAAAAAACATTGGTTTTCAAGGTTTTTTAGCACAACAATGGCAGATCATCGAACAGCGAATTAACCAGTTACGTCATCAATAACGGCTTCTGAGTTAGTTTTATAATCAATACATTATCAAGGCAGGACACTATGTCAGCACAATTTATTAAATCTAAGGCCGCCATCGCTTGGGGTCCAAATCAGCCACTGTCGATCGAAGAAATCGATGTCATGCTACCAAAGAAAGGCGAAGTGTTGGTTAAGATAGTCGCCTCTGGCGTATGCCACACCGATGCGTTTACCCTTTCTGGCGAAGATCCTGAAGGCATTTTCCCCGCTATTTTAGGCCATGAAGGCGGCGGCATTGTCGAGCAAATCGGCGAAGGCGTTACCAGCGTTAGTGTTGGCGATCACGTGATCCCACTATACACCCCTGAATGTGGCGAATGTAAATTCTGTCTATCAGGAAAAACCAACCTATGCCAAAAAATTCGCGAGACTCAGGGCAAGGGGCTAATGCCAGATGGCACCACGCGTTTCTATAAAGACGGTCAGCCTATTTTCCATTACATGGGCTGTTCTACCTTCTCTGAGTACACCGTATTACCTGAAATATCATTAGCCAAGGTCAATAAAGCGGCGCCGCTTGAAGAAGTGTGCTTGCTAGGTTGCGGCGTGACAACCGGCATGGGCGCGGTAATGAATACGGCGAAAGTAGAAGAAGGCGACACAGTTGCCATCTTTGGACTCGGTGGCATCGGTCTATCGGCAGTGATTGGCGCAGCAATGGCTAAAGCTTCTCGTATCATCGCTATCGATATTAACGAGAGCAAATTCGAGTTAGCCAAGAAACTTGGCGCTACCGATTGCATCAATCCCAAGGATTTCGACAAGCCTATCCAAGATGTTATCGTTGAGCTAACCGATGGCGGCGTAGACTACTCGTTCGAATGTATCGGTAATGTCGATGTGATGCGCAGCGCGCTTGAGTGTTGTCATAAAGGCTGGGGCGAGTCGATTATTATTGGTGTCGCTGGCGCAGGTAAAGAGATCTCTACTCGACCATTCCAATTGGTCACCGGTCGCGTATGGCGTGGCACGGCATTTGGCGGTGTTAAAGGCCGTAGTGAATTGCCAAACTACGTTGAGCGTTACCTTGCTGGTGAGTTTAAATTGAGCGATTTTATCACCCATACCATGCCGCTGGAGCAAATCAACGAGTCATTTGACTTGATGCATTCGGGTAAGAGTATCCGCACCGTCATTCATTTCTAAATCAATGGATTTGGTACGTTAGCATGAGCTGGCGTACCAAACTTATTCACTGATATATCCGATAGCCATTAGTGTCTTCATCGAGCATAAGCTGTTTAATTTTCTTAGGCGGATTGACGATCGCCATATTTGAAATATCCAAATAGCTGAGGCTTTCTAACTTATCTATCCACGCTGGTAACTCAACCATCTTATTTCGGCTCAGCAAAAGCTGTTCTAAGCTCGACATTTTACGCATTGAATCGGGTAACTTAATCAGCTGATTATCAAAAATAGCTAGCCTTGTGAGACTCTTAAGTTGACCAATCGTGTCCGGTAACACGGTTAATTTATTTTCTTGGAGTTCAAGGTTAGTCAGCCTTGTTAGTTCACCTATCGACGGTGGCAACTGCGTTAAGTTGTTTTGCCAAGCGAAAAGATGAGTCAAACTCTTCAAGTTGCCAATCGACTGTGGCAATGCCTTCAACTTATTTTGGCTGAGTTCAAGGGAGTATAATTGGCTTAACTGTCCGATCGATTCAGGCAGGCCTTTAAGCTTATTATCGGTCAAATCGAGCTCTCTTAACCGCCGAAGCCCGCCAAACGATTGAGGCAAATGAGTAATACTCTGTCCACTTAACTCCAGCTTGGTAATTTTATCGAGTGACCCAAATGATTCGGGAAGATGGCGTAAATGATTATCTCTTAGGGATATTTCAATTAAGTTAGTCAACCGACCAATCGATTCAGGCAACGTACGCAACCTATTACGAAATAAATATAATCGCTTGAGTTTAGTCAACTGACCAATCTCTTTAGGTAATTCAACTAACGCATTTTGAAACAATGAAAGCTTGGTGAGTTGTTTCAATTGCCCAATAGATGCAGGAAGACGCTTAAGATAGTTTGAGTTAAGGTGCAAATCAGTAAGCTTGGTCAGCTGACCAATACTATCAGGTAGTACGGTTAATTTATTGCCACTTAACGATAATGAGTCGAGCGCCGTTAGCTGGCCAATAAGCGGAGATAATGTAGTCATTTCACCGTAAATTGAAAGATCGACTAATTGCGTCAGCTGCCACAACGCATCGGGAACCTCGCCTAAATGGTACAGTGTCAGTTTTTTTAATTTACTTAACTTGCCGATGGATGACGGAATGCTCTCGAGCGGATTTTTATACACACTGAGTATTTCTAACTGACTAAGCAGGCCAATTTCATCGGGCAGCGTGATTAATTTATTGTCATCTAATACCAGCTTTTTGAGGTTAATCAGCTTGCCAATATCAGCGGATAACTGAGTTAAGCCTTGCTCGGACAAGTCCAGACTTGTTACTTGCTCTGGGTTTACGAGTGCTTTTTCAAGTGAATTAAATTTTTGTGCATTGCTTGTTAAGCTAATAACTAGCCCGATAGTAACAACGAGTAATCTTAGTAGTGGCATCTATGCTCTCCATGTCGACACGAAATAAGTGTAGTTGCGCGCTGATAATTGTCAAACCTAACGAATTCTCTCAATAATCACGCAGATGCCCTGCCCGCCCCCGATACACATGGTAATTAAACCGTACCGACCATCTATACGTTCGAGTTCCGCCAAGGTTTTAATTATCAAGATTGAGCCTGTCGCACCGACGGGGTGACCAAGTGCAATTGCACCACCGTTGGGATTAACCTTTTCGACCGGTAATTTTAGGGTTTGATTAACCGCCATCGCTTGTGCCGCAAACGCTTCATTAGACTCAAAAACATCGATGGCATCAACGGCTAATCCTGCTTTTATCAATGCCATATTAACCGCTTTAATCGGCCCAAGGCCCATCAGTTCTGGCGCAACACCAGAGAACGCATAGCCAATAAATCGTGCACGTGGCTTTAATCCGCGATCGCGAGCTTCATTGGCACTGGTTAACACCAAGGCCGCTGCGCCATCGTTAAGTCCCGATGAGTTTCCTGCGGTGACAAAACCGCCCTCTTTAAACGCAGGTGCTAATCGAGATAGTGTGCCGAGACTGGTATCACTTCGGATATGTTCATCAAGTTCAAAACGCACTTTTTTTCGTCCACGCTTCACATCTATCGGCACTATTTGCTTGGCAAAGCGGCCTTTAGCAATCGCTAAGCTGGCTTTTTGATGACTTAATACCGAATAATTATCCAAGTCTCTACGGGTATAATCATGTTGTTGAGTAATGTTTTCTGCGGTCATGCCCATATGACCACTACCGAACGGATCGCTAAGCACTCCTAAGGTTAAATCGACCATTGTCGCGTTACCGATACGCAAGCCTTTACGCGCCTTAGGCAACAAATACGCGCCTTGACTCATACTTTCCGCGCCACCAGCCAAGGCGATACTGCTATCCCCCAGCATGATTAATTGTGCTGCGCTAATCACCGATTGCAATGACGAGCCACACAGACGGTTGACGTTAAAGGCGGTCGACGCTTGCGACATGCCAATGCTCAAGCTAATGTGGCGAGCAAGGTAAGCATCACTGGCGGAGGTCGTAATTACATGCCCAAATACCGCATGATCAATCTCCCCCACATCTACACCTGAACGTTGGACAGCAGCCTTTGCGGCAAAACTCCCCAGTTGTGCTGGCGTAAACGATGACAAGCTACCACCGAACGAGCCTATCGCAGTGCGAGCGCCATCGAGAATGACCACATCCCTTAATTGCATAGTTATCCCTCTATTAAAGCAATTATATTTAGTTATATCATCTTACTAATGTAATTCGTTATACTGAATAATAATCAAACATAAATAGTATCCCTAGCTAATAATATAAAGATAATCGCTAGTGAGAGTCAATAAAGGACGAAAATGAGTATCCACCCACGCGCAGGAAAGCCCGTCACCGCCAAAGAGCGAATTAATCTTGGAAAATTAGTCAGCGACTATTATATGCAGCATCCCGACATGGAGCATGCTGAGCAGCACGTCAGTTTTGGTACATCAGGGCATCGTGGTAGTTCGTCTAAAAACAGTTTTAACCAGGCGCATATTGTGTCGATTTGTCAGGCGGTGGCAAACTATCGGAGTAGCCATAATATCTGTGGCCCGTTATACCTAGGCAAGGATACTCATGCGCTAAGCGAAGCGGCTTTTAATAGTGCGCTGTGTGTACTGATTGCCAATGGCATCAATGTAGTAGTACAGCGAGATCTTGGTTTTACCCCAACGCCGGTGATTTCGCGGCTGATTATCGAGCATAACAAGTCCCACGCAGAGCAAGCCGATGGCTTAATTATTACTCCGTCGCATAATCCCCCCAGTGATGGTGGTATTAAATATAATCCGCCTCATGGTGGTCCTGCCGAGGGAGAGATTACTAAACAGGTCGAAGAAAGCGCCAACCTACTAATTGCTGATAATTTATTTAATATTAAACAAGTCAGCCTCAAACAAGCGCTTGCATCTCCATTGCTGGTTAAAGAAGACTTTATTGGCTTTTATACCGAGCAACTTGAGCAGGTAATCGATATGCAGGCCATTGCTAATGCAGGGATAAAAATTGGCGTCGATCCACTTGGCGGTGCTGGCATCGATTACTGGCCGCATATTAAGGCATTTTATAAACTCGACCTAACTGTGGTCAATGATGTAGTTGATGCTAGCTTTGCCTTCATGCCGCTCGACAAAGATGGCAAGATCCGCATGGACTGCTCGTCACCTTATGCGATGGCAGGTTTAATCGCGATGAAGGATCAATTTGATGTCTCTGTTGGCAATGATCCTGACTTTGATCGTCACGGCATTGTCACGCCAACTGGCGGTTTGATGAACCCTAATCATTATTTAGCGGTGGCTATTCATTATTTAATGACCCACCGGGATTGGGATGCTAGCTGTAAAATAGGGAAAACCTTGGTCTCAAGTTCGCTGATCGATCGCGTAGCTAAGCTTATCAAGCGCCCACTGTCAGAAGTACCCGTTGGTTTCAAATGGTTTGTCGACGGCTTACACGATGGCAGTTATGCCTTTGGCGGCGAAGAAAGCGCTGGTGCATCATTTTTGGCCAAAGACGGTAGCTGCTGGACCACCGATAAAGACGGCTTTATTTTAACCCTGTTGGCGGCAGAAATATTGGCGGTTACTGGCAAGGATCCTCATCAATATTACCTTGAGCTGGTTGAACAATTGGGCGCGCCTTTTTACGGTCGCGTCGAGGCAACCGCTAATCTAAAACAGAAGCAGATTTTGAGTAGCATCGATGCCAGTGCCATCACGGCAACAGAGCTTGCTGGTGAGCTTATCAACGACATTCTTAGCCATGCTCCGGGTAATAATGCCGCTATTGGTGGTATCAAGGTGGTTAGTGAAAACGGTTGGTTTGCGGCTCGCCCTTCTGGCACCGAAGATATCTATAAAATATATGCCGAAAGTTTTATTAGTCAGGCACATCTTGAGCAGATTATCGAGCAGGCACAGCAAATCGTTAGCGCTACCTTTAAGCAAGCGGGATTGTAGGTCGAGACTCAGGTGAATGGCCATCACTAATTCGGCATTATTTTGTGATGGCCCAATCGATACGCTTGAGTTTATGCTTGCGCAAGTTGTTGCGCTAACATCAACTGTTTCGCGATGAGTGCATCGAGATCGAGATTCACAACAGCGCCATCGAGTACCCGCCATTGACCAGCTACCATTACTCTATCGGCCTTAGATGCACCACATAACAATAAGGCAGCGAGTGGCGAACCTGCGCCAGCAAAACGAATTTCATCGAGCTTAAACAGCGCAATATCCGCTTGTTTGCCAACGGCTATTTCACCAATATCGTCGCGCCCCAAACATCCAGCAGTACCTTTGGTCGCCCATTCAAAAGCTTTTTGATGAGTAATTTTACTGGCACCATAACGTAATCGCTGTAGCATTAGTGCTTGACGCACTTCGCCAATCATATTCGAACCATCATTGGATGCCGAGCCATCGACGCCTAAGCCAACGGGGCTACCTGCTGCTTGCAAATCTAAGGTAGGACATTGCCCCGAGGCCAGAATCATATTCGATGATGGGCAATGACATACCCCGACTCCTGCACTGCCGAGTCTGCTAATCTCTTGATCATTAAAATGGATGCCATGCGCTAGCCAGGTACGATCATTTAACCAGCCTACACGTTCCAAATAATCGACTGGTCGCACCCCAAACATCTTGATGCAAAAATCGGTTTCATCATGCGTTTCGGCGAGATGGGTATGCAAACGCACGTCTTGTGCCTTGGCCAACTCGGCGGTGGCTTTCATCAACTCTTCACTGACTGAAAATGGCGAACAAGGTGCCAAAGCGATACGCGTCATCGCACCATCATTATGATCATGGTAGGTCTGAATCAGGCGCAGGCTGTCGTCTAAGATCTGCCGATCAGTTTGAATCGTGGTGCGCGGTGGTAATCCACCTTGATCTTCACCGAGACTCATCGAGCCACGGGTTAAATGTACCCGAATACCTAACTGATTTGCCTGCTCAATTTGAATATCGATGGCCTGCTCTAGCCCATCAGGGAATAGATAATGGTGATCGCTCGCCGTGGTGCAACCTGATAATAACAATTCCGCCAATGCAATTTTGGTCGAGGTGGCAATCATCTCAGGCGTTAATCCTGCCCACACTGGATAAAGACTCTGCAACCACGGGAACAACTCTTTATTTAAGGCTGCTGGAAAGGCGCGGGTTAGCGTTTGATAGAAATGATGATGACCATTGATAAGCCCAGGGATCAGCACATGTTCACGCGCATCTACTATCTGATCAACCGATTGACTAGGCTGCTCGCCTTCGGGGATCAATTCATTAATGATCGCACCTTGAATCACTATGCCACCTGCATAAGTTTGTTCTAGGCTATCGAGGGGGTTTTTAATCCAAATTCGTTGGTTATTTTTTTGCATATAGACTCCTAATTATCAGGGTTTAAATAAATGATTAATGATTAAACCCGGATGTAGGAGCTAACAATGGACAAACCGGAAAGGTACAGTGTTAGTTGATCGTCAGATCACGGCTTTGTAGATAAAACAACATCCAGAGCCTCCAACTCGATGTTGGGAGACAGTTTGATAAAAACCATCTCCCATGTCAACTTTATTACCTATGCAGACTATCTCGTCGCTTGCTCTGGCTCTGCTTGCTCCGTGACTTTTTTACCACCAGGGATAATTAAGCTCATTACAATCGCTGAAATACCGGCAACGGTTACCGAAGAACTAAAGATACTTTTGGCCAAAGGCGGAAAGAAATTAGTCACTTCTGGCACCGCAACCACACCAAGTCCTAAGCCGAAAGATACCGCCATAATCAGCAAGTCGCGACGGTCAAGCTCCGCCGTCGCTAAGATACGAATACCCGCCGATGCCACCGTACCAAACATCACCAACGTTGCACCGCCAAGTACTGGCTTTGGCAGCGTTTGCAATACCGCGCCGATAATCGGAAACAAGCCTAACAACACAAACAAGCCAGCGATATAGTAGGCAACATAACGACTCGCCACACCAGTGAGTTGAATCACCCCATTATTTTGGCTAAAGGTCGACATTGGAAAGCTGCCAAAGGTTGCTGCGAGACAAGAGTTAACCCCATCACCCAAGACACCACCTCTGATCCGTTCAATGTAAATAGGACCTTGCACCGGCTCCCGTGAAATCATCGAGTTTGCGGTTAAATCCCCGGTCGTTTCAATGGCAGTAACAATTGAAATGATCGCCACGGGAATAAAGGCGGCTAAGTCAAAATTAATACCGTATTTAAACGGAACTGGCACCGCGATTATTGCTACATCGGCGATATCAAAACTGACCATGCCCATGAAATACGCCGTAATATATCCCACCACCATGCCGATCATAATACCCGACAGGCGCAATACTTGATTGCTAAAGCGATTAATGAAGATAATTGTCGCTAAGGTAACGCCACCAACGAACAAGTATTTTAGCGCGCCGATTTCAGGGTTGCCATAACCACCAGCTATATCAGTCATACCAACCTTGATCAACGATAAACCAATGGTGGTGATAACGATGCCAGTCACCACCGGGGTAATAATATTTTTCAGTTTATGAATGATTCGGCTTAAGAATATTTCGACAAAGGCGGCAAAGAAACACACGCCAAAAATCATCGCCAAGATATCTTCAGAGCTACCACCACGCCCCTTTACAATGAAACCAGCGGCAAGCACCGCACTTAAGAAGGCAAAACTGGTGCCTTGCACACATAACAAACCAGAGCCAATAGGCCCGATACGCCGCGCTTGGATAAAGGTACCGACACCGGAAACAAACAGCGCCATCGATATTAAATGAGGCAGTTCACTACCTAATCCCAATACACCGCCAATAATCAAGGCGGGGGTGGTAATGCCAACAAAACTGGCGAGAATGTGCTGAAAGGCTGCAAATAATGCTTTCACGGGTTCGGGACGGTCTTCTAAGCCGTAGAGCAGATCGCTTTTACTGGGTGTCTTATTCATCATATACCTCTTATTATTGTTAGGGCACTTCGAATAACTCCCATTTACGCAGTAAAAACCAAGGGATTGGCCCGAAGAACGTGACACTTGTCACAAATGTCAACTTCAATGAATATATAGCGTAATAATTAACCTGTCTATAGTGACAACAAATAAATGTTAATTTTATGTGACATAAAAAGACTGACTCGCAACGGTTATATTAAATAAAGCAAGCTACCTGTTTGACTTTATCTATTGTAATCAATCTGGTAAACATTGAATAATAGGCACCTCATCAGCTTCAACTTATTCTTAGCCCTATTGCAACTCGCTTATAAGTTGTCATAGGAAACTATCGTTTTAACCAAAGTAGGCGAGACATGAGCATTGCACCACAACAGCTACTTTTGGCGCTATTTAACAGCGCCATCAAGGCCGCACACCCACGTGACATATTGGCCCAACACCTGCCTAAAGATACCAATAAACGCGCGGTGGTGATTGGTGCAGGAAAAGCGGCGGCGTCGATGGCGCAAGCGCTTGAGGCTCATTGGCAGGGCCCGCTGTCAGGCATTGTTGTGACTCGTTATGGCCATGGCGCCGATACCAAACAGATTGAGGTTGTCGAGGCTGCTCACCCCGTGCCCGACGAAACGGGGCACGCGGTGGCCAAGCGCATCTTCGAGTTAGTCAGTAACCTTAGCGTTGATGATACGGTGATATGTTTGATCTCTGGCGGCGGTTCATCGTTATTGTCCTTACCCGCACCAGGCATCACGCTTGGCGACAAGCAACAGATCAACAAGGCGTTATTACGATCAGGCGCGTCGATTGGCGAAGTCAATTGCGTGCGCAAGCACTTGTCAGCGATTAAAGGCGGGCGGCTTGCCCAAGCCTGTTATTCGGCGACAATCCATACCTATGCCATCTCAGATGTGCCGGGTGATGATGCATCTGTCATCGCTTCTGGTCCCACCGTTGGCGATGCCACTACCTCACAACAAGCCCTCGACATTCTTGAGCGCTATCATATTTCGGTTGGCGAAAACGTAACGACATGGCTGCAATCGGCCCAATCAGAGACGATTAAACCAGGCGATAGTGCGCTACAAAATAATAGCTTCACCCTCATTGCAACGCCGCAAAATTCCTTAGACGCCGCACAACAACTGGCTCAAGAAGCCGGATTAAGCACCTTAGTCTTAGGGGATAAAATAGAAGGGGAAGCAAAAGAGGTAGCCAAGGATCATGGCGTCATTGCGCTGAAGATAGCTGAAGAAGGTCAGCCGATCAAAGCGCCCTGCGTGATTCTATCGGGCGGCGAAACAACGGTAACGGTTAATGGCGGCGGTCGTGGCGGACGCAACGCCGAATTTTTACTCAGCCTAGCGATAACCTTATCAGGCCACCAGCATATCTATGCCTTAGCATGCGATACCGATGGCATCGATGGCACTGAAGATAACGCAGGTTGCATGTTAACGCCGCACACTCTGGGCAATGCTAGAGAACTCGGCATCGATCCTGCTGCGTATCTGGCGAACAATGATGGTTATGGTTTCTTTGAACAAACCAATGGCTTAATTAAAACAGGACCAACCTGCACCAATGTTAATGACTTTCGGGCGATTTTAATCTTAGACAAACCGATTTAACTAACACTATCTTGTTATTTGTGGCGAAAGCCAAGCAGCCGATATAACTCACCCTGTTGTACTCGTTTGCTGGCGGTGGCAATCATGTTTTTAGCGCGATAACCTTCGAGTAACTTGGCAAGAATTGGACTCAGTTGTTGTTTGTTCATGCCCGATACTATGGCTGGCTCATACAATAACCTGAGCAGGATTTCATCGAGACCGGTGAGTAATTGATCCTGGCTCTTATCATTAAAAATAGACGGGTAAACTAAATCTGAATCCCGTATCAGCCCCAATATCTGGGTTAGCTCTTCCACAATGCAGCTCACCAGTTTGCCATGCATTCTTGCCTGATCGATGGGAATAAACACATCGGCAGAGTCAACCTCTTGCCGCTGATTAAATGTCACGCTCGCCAGGCACACACTGCCATGGATATATTGCAGTGAGGCGCTATCGATTTCTCGCTCAACCAGCGCTGGCATCATTTTTTGGCTGGTAAAGAAGAAATCAATATTAGATTGTGACCGCTTACTAACCCGTTTGATGTCTAGCCCAGTGATCTGTTGTAAATGACTGATATGTGCATTAAGCAATTCATCATGAAGCTGGTGGTTACCCTGCTGATGCTCTACATAGATTCGCAGTGGCTTAACCCATTTTCTAACTAATAACGTCGCTTGACCATATTCACTACCAAGCGCGACCTCATAAAAACTCTGCTCGATAAATGACAGTTTCTGCCACGGTGGAACAGCGCTATTGGCAGCAGCACAAAGTAATAATGTGCTCAGCCATAAGCATAATCTGCCGAACATTTGCTGATTAAAAACTTTCATCTTGCTCCTTTACGGCAATGCTTGGCCTCTCGCGCTAACATAGAGCGCATACCAATCTTCACGGCTTAGTGTCAGCCGACAAGCTTCACTGCAATGTTGGATGCGGCTCAGATCTGTGGTGCCGATAATCGGCTGAATGTTTGCAGGGTGGCGCATTAACCATGCAATCACGATCGCTTCCTTGCTGACCTCATATTGCTGACTCAATGAACTGACTAATGATGCAGTCTGCCGAATGTGTTGCGCTTTGTCGCTAATATCAATACCAGAGAAAAGGCCGTTGCATAAACTGCCCCACGCTTGGAGTTGCACATTGTTATTGCGGCAATATTGCAACAACGCGGGATCAAAGTTGACGTCTTTACCCTGAGGGTTACCCGCCAACACACCCTGCTCTAACCAATCGAGTTGGGCTAAACTCATCTCTATTTGATTAGCAACTAGCGGCTGCTCAAGTTCAGATTGTAACAAGCTCATTTGATGGCTATGCATGTTCGAGACACCAAAGTGGCGCACCTTACCACTCACGTGCAACTGGCCTAATGCACTAGCCACTTCTTCGGCTTCCATCAAAGGGTCCGGACGGTGTAGTAACAACATGTCGAGATAGTCAACATTTAGCCGCGCTAAGATGCTATCAACCGAGTCGATAATCCAACGCGATGAGGAGTCATAACGGCCCGGCGCGCCTTGATCTTCAAAACGAATCGCGCATTTAGATTGTAAGTAGATCGCTTCTCGTAGTTCCGGTCGCTCCTTTAATACCTGACCGAACACCAATTCCGCCTTACCAAAGGTATAGATATCGGCGTGATCAAACATATTAATACCCTGTGCTAATGCTTGGTCAATCACCCCGTGTGCTTGCTTGACCTGCTCTTTAGTGATCGATTGTTTGTTCCAGCCACCGCCTAAGCCCATGCAGCCATAAACTAGCGAGCTAACATTTGACAGCGATGAAGAGATAGCAAGAGGTTTCATAAGGATCCATTAATGATATGTAGAAAAATTATAGTAAATAAGATTAACACGTAGATCCAATAAGTTAGAGCTTGAATTTACCACTTATCACTTTTTCTAACCGCTCGTCATTTATCAAACCATCATTGACTTTGATTCGATACGCTTAACGCTAAATCAACATGATCAACATGATCAACAAAAGGAAGATAATAGTGAATAATGCCACAGCGTCAGCACCAAGCAATAACGAATTGACCCCAAGACTGCCAGCCATCAAGCGTGGCTGGATCAGAGCCTTAATCGGCATGTTTGTTATCTCGATCGTGTCGGGCCTGGGGACGGTGCCGCTAATCGTTTCCGGGGCGATCACGCCTGAGATGATGGCGTTGCCCCCCAGCGAATTGTTTGCTGCGATGGGCATCAACTTAATGGTACTGATGATGCTATTGCAGGTAATGGCTGCGATGCTGGCGATATTTTTGTTGCGTAAATTTATCGATCGACAATCAGTTAAATCACTAGGTTTTGCGTTGTCGGGCTATCGAATGGATCTGGTCAAAGGACTAGGCTGGGGTGCTGGACTTATCGCTAGTGGCTTTTTAATCTTATATGCTACGGGCTTTGTTACTATCGAGCAGACTGATTTTATGTCGGTGCAGTGGTTAGGTTATATTGCATTCTTTATCCTCGCCGCCTTTTATGAAGAGATTTTAATTCGTGGTTACGTCTTAAACAACTTCATGGCCTCGATGAGTAAATATTGGGCGCTGCCTGCATCATCCGTTTTATTCACCGCGATGCACTTAGCCAATGACAACATCTCTGTATTATCGACCTTCAATCTCTTCTTAGCCGGTATTTTATTGGGCATCTACACCATCCACAAGCGTAATTTGTGGTTCCCGGTGGCACTGCATTTCTCCTGGAATTTCTTTCAAGGTCCGGTACTCGGATTTGAAGTGAGCGGCATGCAAACAGACAGCATGATCACCCAACAGGTGATTGGTCATGAGCTTATTACCGGTGGTGAGTTTGGTTTTGAAGGCTCGCTATTGCTAACCGTGATGATGATTGCGTCAACATGCTATATCCATCAAAAATATAAAGCACAATAATGATTTAGCGTTAGTTCTCTCTACGACCTAATGTGCGCTCGACTTGTCTCGAGTGCACATTTTATGCGGCCTATTAGGCTAGACCACATCCCTTAAGGATCATGTTAGTGATTGACTGGTTTATCTCTTCAAAATCATCATCGGTTAGTTCAGTCTTATCCATCGCCGCCAACACCTGCACGCCAAAGTCAGCATAATGCTGAGTCGAGCCCCAAATCATGAACAGTAAATGCATCGGGTTTACCGCATCCATCTTTCCTTGGTCGATCCAAGATTGAAGGCCATTGGTTATTTTTAAGATAGTTTGGCGATAGTCAGTCTTGAGGTATTCGCCGATATGCGGCGCGCCATGGATAATTTCACTGGCAAATATTCTTGAGGCATTAGGATGATTCTTGGCCGACATTGTTTTAGCCCGGATATAGGCACTCAATGTCGTCTTGGGATCATCTTCGGGGTTAATTTGAGAAATGGTTGAATCCCATACCTGCACGATATCGCCGAGCACAGCACCATACAAATCGAGCTTATTTTTGAAGTAATAATGAATGTTAGCACGTGGCAAATCGGCTCGCTCGGCGATACGTTTCATCGACGCCCCTTTAAAGCCAAAGGTAAGAAACTCTTCCTCGGCAGCAGCGATAATAACCAGTTGGTTTTTCTGACGAATACGCCCAGCGGGTTCATTACGACGATTGGCTAACACATCGACACTATTCATGACTATCCAAATACACAAAGCAAAAAAATGAGTATAAGGAATAAACGGCAGACGCGCTAGCGATTCAGGCCAATTGATGGATATTGCGATAGAGACTAGGGGAATGTAAGCGCTGTACCCTTATCGATATGGACGCCGTTTAGCTTGTTGTCCACCTCATCAAAAACGCATCGCGATTGGCAATTTCGTGAGCTCTGAGGTACGTGACCATAAGTTAGATTAACAACGCCCAGCGCTGTCAGTATTTTTTACAACTAGAGGTTACAAACACCACAAAACCAACCTAACCATTTGATTTCATTATACTGGCATGAATATTGCTAAGCACTAACAAGTTACCTTATCAGGGATAGAATAAATATGACAAAACGATACGCAACACCTTTAATGCTCTTGATCGCAGGCGCCTTAAGTATAGCTCCTGCTCACGCTGAACTTATTTATGCCACCGACATCGATTGGCAAAACAATGGAACGGTTTCTTCAACCAACGACCGCAATGATAGTACCAATGCATTAGGAGCACTAAACAGTGACTTCTTATCGCTAGGACTAAGTGCAGATGCCAATGACTTAACCAATAACCCAGGATTTGCTGTATTTAAGTTTGATAGTGATTTCGGTAATAGTACCTCGTTATGGGAAGTGAGCTTTAACTGTATCGTCGTCAACGAGCTGTGTGCAAGTCACCAGGAGAGCATTGTTGCTTACGCTGGTAACGACTACAACTTTGGGTCACACAGCTATTCCGATGTTTTTGATGACTTTGATTATATAGGCGCATTAAATAACGGCACCGCTCAAACAGGAGCAACACTTGAGTTTAGCGGTACTTATACTTATTTAGCAATCTTCGATACCAGTAAACAATTTACAGGCGGTGGAAGCTCTGACGGATTCGATATTAATGCGGTAGGAGTTAAAGCTGCTGCGCTGCCTCCTTCGTCTATTCCAGAGCCAATGAGTGTTGGTTTGATGTCGCTAGGCTTATTCGCGCTAGGCGCAACTATACGCCGAAGAAAAAGCAAACAACAATAAGACCAATCGGCGTTGCATGATGATCTTGTTGTGCTAAGACAAGAGCATTATGCAACGTTATATTACCCGTGCTTTACTTAATTGATCCGCCCTGCGCTATCCATTGCGCGAGATAGGCACGTTCATCATCACTTATCTTGGTCTTATTCATGAAAGGCATATCTTTAGCATCAACCGCGCGCGCTTGAATACGCGGCGCCCAGCGCGCCATGTCATCTAGCGTATCGAGGATCACCCCACCTTGTGCCGAGGTAAATACCGTATCGGTATTGGCTTTAGAGTGACAGGCAGTGCAGCGTTCATTGATGATACTCTTCACCTTGGCCACATCAATAGGCGTATTGCCCGCTACAGCCGTGCTCTTAGGTGCAATGACGATGGCTAAGCCAATAGTCAATATTGCCGCGGCCACCAGCACCAATACGTTTTGCTCACCCTTGTGCTTAGCTACAAAGTATTGACGGATCGCAGCGGTGATCACAAATACCACCATCAACACCGCCCAATTATGCTCATGGTTAAAGATCATCGGGTAGTGATTGCTGATCATGATAAAGATCAGCGGCAAGGTCGCGTAGGTATTGTGGGTTGAGCGCAGTTTAGCCTTAGCACCCCACGTTGGGTCGACCGGTTCACCTTTCTCAACCGAGGCGACAAGCGCACGTTGAGAGGGCATGATGGTAAAGAAAACATTACCCGCCATTATTGTGCCGACCACTGCGCCAACGTGCATAAACGCGCCTCGTGCGCTAAATGTCACGCTTAAAAAGTAAGACAGTACAGTAACCAACGCCATTAAGATCAGGCCGAGGATCAGGCCATGTTCGGCTAATTTAGTCCGGCACAGCACATCATAAATCACCCAACCGCCAACAATGACTCCCAGACCAATCGCAATCGCGCTACCTTGTGATAAATCTGCCACACTTGGGTCAATCAGGTAGATGTCAGCGCCAACATAAAACATTAGGCTCAATAGAACGAATCCGGTCAACCAGGTGGAATAAGCTTCCCATTTGAACCAATGCAGCAATTGTGGCATTTTTTCTGGGGCATGTTTATATTTGGCAATTTCATAGAAGCCACCGCCGTGAATGGCCCACAAGTCACCACCTATGCCTTTGTCACTTTTCCATTGTGGTGGTTTCTCTAAATGATTATCGAGCCACACAAAATAAAACGACGCGCCAATCCAAGCAGTGCCTGTAATAACGTGTGCAAACCGTAAGGCTAAATTAAGCCACTCTGTAATATACGGATCCATTCTTTGAGATCTCCTGTGTCTTCTTCATGGTCGCCGCCAACGGGCGGCGCATCATGTGAAATTACTATGCTCTGCCAGCTAAAGTACTGACGGTTTTTTGTTGTCTCTATCGTGGATCAAGTCACCCATCACGTATGTTGATTTAACCGCGCGATCATCACCTAAGGTCGTCAGCACAAATAGGCGCTCACTGATATCGGTGGTCTTAGCCATACGCACGCGCATTAGATCGGTACAGTTATAATCGAGAATCACAAAATCGGCTTCTTTGCCCGGCGTGAGATTACCAATTTTACTGTCCAGGTCGAGCGCCTGTGCGCCGCCTAATGTGGCGAGGAAAAAAGATTTCATCGCGGTGAGTTTCTCACCACGAAGTTGCTGGATTTTGTAGCCTTCATTGAGGGTTTGTAGCTGCGAAAAGCTGGTGCCGCCGCCCACATCAGTGCCGAGTCCGACATCGACGTTGTACTGCTCAGCTTTCTTCAAATCAAACAAACCGCTGCCTAAAAACAGGTTAGAGGTAGGGCAGTATGACAATGATGAATTGGTATCACGCAGGCGCTCATATTCGCTATCACACAAGTGGATGCCATGCGCAAATACGCTACGCTTACTCAATAAGCCATGCTGATCGTAAACATCCAAATAGTTTTCGCACTCGGGGAATAATTCACTAACCCAGCCACACTCATTTTTGTTTTCAGACAAGTGCGTGTGCATAAATACATCGGGATACTCTTTAAGCAACTGTCCCGCTTTGTGTAACTGCTCGCTGGTGCTAGTGGGCGCAAAACGTGGCGTAACCGCATAATGCAAACGTCCCTTGCCATGCCATTTTTCAATCAACGCCTTGGACTCGTCATAGCTCGATTGCGGCGTATCGGTGAGGTTATCCGGCGCATTTCTGTCCATCATCACCTTGCCGCAAATCATCCGCACATTCATCTGCTGTGCTTGCTCGAAAAATGCGTCGACCGATTGTGGATGCACAGTGCCAAAAACCAGCGCCGTAGTGGTACCGTTCGCCATCAGTTGATCTAAGAAAAACTGCGCCCGAGGCTTGGCAAACTCACTATCGCCAAACTGCGACTCCGTTGGGAAGGTATAGGTTTCTAACCATTCCAGTAACTGCTCGCCGTATGAACCGATGATCTCAGTTTGTGGGTAATGGATATGGGTATCAACAAAACCCGGGATCAATAGTCCGTGGTTATGCCCGGTCACCGCAACCGTATCAGGCAGCGTGGCTAATAGCTCACTCGCCGGCCCAACCGCTTCAACTAAACCGTCGGTAACGACTAACACCCCATCGGAAAAATACTGATGGGCGTTGTCGTTATCTTTGGCCGGATCGCTTAAAAAATGCAGTATTTCGCCGCGAAACGCTTTAGTTGTATTATTCATAGTTTTACTCTTCTCTTTGCTTTAAGTCAGTTGCAACTGAGGAAAGCGTTCACCAAGTTCGTCTTTGAACCTTTGTACTGGGTGAAGACTTTAGTAGACGTCCTGCTACTTTTTTTTCTTTCCATCACAAAATCTGTAACGGTTATTCTTAATTGCTGTTTCATTGTTGGTTGATTAGGTTAAAAGCTGATGATCACTTGATCATCTGCTTCAATTAAGATTTCATCGCAGTTGTCACCGTCGCCGATGCGATCAACCACCACAAAATCACTTTCTTTGTTTAGCGCTAAACAGAAATGATGCCAAGTACCCGTATGATAATTGACCCCTTGATCTGCTTGGGCTAAAAATACTTTCACCTTGCTCATGTCCAATTCGCCTTTGGGCGCAACAACAACAAGATACGGTTCACTGCCCATCGGAATAAAGGCCTGTGATCCTTGAGGATGGCGCTCCATCATGCCTATTTTAATCGGTAATTGCAGTGGTGTAGAGCGGAAAATACTGATGATACCAGAAGCGTTTTCGCCACGACAATCCACATCGGCAATTTGATGATGCCGCGTGGTGTAGCCCTGATTAATCGGGAAGCTGTTACCCTGACCGTTAACCTCAATGACATCACCAAATGCTTTAAACGCTTCAGCGCTTAACGGCTGCGGCGTAATCGTTTGCGGTGTTGTAACGCCCATCGCTTAGCTGCCTCGGTACGTTGAATAACCGTAAGCGGTTAGCAACAATGGCACATGATAATGGGTACCCGAGGCGTCAATTTCAAATACGATATCGACAAAGGGATAAAAACCTGCCTCATTATTGGCCTCGAAATAGCTCTTGGTGGCAAAATGCATACGATAGACGCCAGCCGCCAACACAACACCATCGGCTAATAGCCCTGGCAAACGACCATCACAATTTGTCACGCCACTGTTAAGCGCCGTCCAGCCTTCACCCGCTTGCGCAAATAAAGTGATTGGCACATTGGTTGCTGGCAAGCCACGCGTCGTGTCTAAAATATGGGTAGTTATTTGACTCATTATTACAATCCTTTATGCAAATTTATTCAAACGGATGTGGAAAATTTTACGCTGCTCTTCGGCGGCATTGCTAAGTTCTGTGTTGCGTTCATTGCCGATTCGCCCTTGCAGCAACGCGTTCATTTGAGCGGCGCTCTTGCCCGTGGCACACACGATAAAAATAAAACCAAACTTTGCCTGATAGTCATCATTACCCCGTGACAACGCCACGATAGTTGCTTCATCGGCCACGTCCATGCCCGATTGTTCGCCAGCGGCCAATGTTTTAGTATTGGCGTATTTTTTCATTAAGCTGCTAACGTCACCAATTTTAGGATGCCCATCGAAGGCTTCCAAATAATCTGTTTCTGCCAGTCCAACCCAATGTTGATTTGCCGCATCGAACAGGCTATCAAGATCGGTATAAGGCCGCGAGGCCACCATCTTGGCCACCCAAGCGCTCGATGTGCAGCACTGCATGAACGCATGGCTAGCATCTACTTCGTTCATCATGTTAATGTCTAAATAGTTCATTGTCTTACCTTTTAACAACGGTGCTAGTGAGCAGCGGCAACTAATAACGGGGCGTTGTCGCCCACTTAATATCCGTGTTTGTTTTACTTCGCGAAACCAAACAAGCGTAAACGACTCACCCCGCCATCGGGGAAAATGTTCAGTCGAATGTGACTGAACGTTGCATCACCTGAATTAATAGCATCGATAAATAAATGCTCACGGTCGGCGAATAACTTGGTTTTATCAACCACAGTGGTCCATTCAACCTTACCAGCTAACACATCGTCGTTGCTGCCATTGGTTGCTTCAAGCGTGAATGTATCGGGGAAGTTACCCTTAAAATGCGCCGTATCGACGATTAACTTCTTGAAGTTTCCCGCCACCGCCAATTTAACAATTGACCAATCAGGACCGGGATCGCGACGACGCTTGGTTTCCCAACCATCACCCATGTTGACCCCGCGCTCCGGCATAATAAGATTGTTTTTGTCGCTAAAGAACATGTCGGAACAAAGTAATGCACGGGCACCGTTTTTGATCGAGGCTAGATCGATTAACTCACCCTCGACAAAGTTTTTAGGATCGAGCTGTGGGTCGCCATAGACACGAAAACGTGCCACACCACCATCGGGAAACATGTTTAAGCGCACATGGGTAAAGATCTTGTCACACTCAACCGTGAATAAGTTCTGACTATGCGCATCCGTTGGGCTTTGCACTAAAATAGTTTGCCACACCGCATTATTAATGTCGCCAGCGCAGTTAGTCGCTTCAACAGACACCGACTGCGGCGCATTACCTTTAAAATGATTGGTATCGACATCCAGACCACGAATTACCCCCGGCACACCAAGACGAATTGTACACCAATCAAATTCACGACCATTGTCGCGCCCATAACTGCGGCGAGACTCCCAACCGTCCATCCATTTACCGCGATCGGTAAATTTCTCTTCGATGAAGATGCCGCGTCCCGGTTTGATCAAATTCTCCATCTCAGCGAAAAAGTCGTCGCTACAGGCAAGCGCTTCACCGCCAAGACGTGCTTGGGCCATGTCGATTAAGTTTTGGCTAAAGTGATTGTTCAATTCTTCTTGGTTCATTTTTCTTCTCTTAAGTTATTGCCAATGGTTAAATTCTTTGAGGCGCCTATACGCGCCCCTTAAGCAATGGTTGACCAACTGGCGAGTTAAGGAATTGGTCGTTGTCGTAGACTTTCTGTCCACGTAAATAGGTAGTGACTACCTGCCCGACCACCGTGCGCCCCTCGTAAGGGGTAATTTTGTTCTTGTGTTTAATCATCGCGTTGGTGATTTCGTAGCTGGTGGCATCGTCAAACACCACAAAGTCGGCATGATGGCCAACTTTTATCTGACCTTTGATATGCTCCATACCAATAAATTTTGCGGTCTGGCTCGACATCCAATGCACGATATCAGTTAGCGCATACCCACGCCCTTTCGCTTCGGTCCATATTAGCGGCAAGCCAAACTGCAAGGCTGAAATTCCGCCCCATGCCTTTTCAATATCACCGGTGTCGATATGCTTAAGCTCTGGGGTACAAGGCGAATGATCGGAGACAATAAAGTCTATCACCCCGTCTTCGAGGCCTTGCCACAGGCGCTGACGATTGTCGTTCTCACGAATGGGTGGACAACATTTAAATAGCGTTTTTCCATCGGGAATATCTTCTGCGGCGATGGTTAAATAGTGTGGGCAGGTTTCGATGGTTAAACTAATGCCATCTGCCCGCGCCGTTTCGATGTTAGCAATCGCCTGTGCGCTCGACAGATGCACAATATGCACATTGCAGTCTAGGCCACTGGCTTTGACTTCGCGATTTAGGCCAATCATCATATCAATGGCGTTGTTTTCCCAAGCCTTGGGACGAGAGTCGAGAAATGATTGATATTTCTCTGTAATTTGTGCGGGCGGTGCGCCACAGTCTAACTCGGCATGAATAAGATATGGCACATTATGCTTAGCCATAATCGGCATCGCCTTGCGTAGGTCGGCCGCATGCATCTCTGGAAATTCTTCGATACCTGAGTCAATGAGAAATGACTTACACCCTAATACGCCAGCGTCTAATAATTCTTCGAGTGCGTCGACACTTTGTGGAATAATACCGCCCCAGAAACCACAATCGACCCATAATTTGTCATGTACCGAATCGAGTTTCTCTTGAAATGATGCTTTGTCGATAGTCACCGGAATACAGTTAAGTGGCATATCCACCAAGGTGGTGATGCCACCAGCAGCGGCCGCTTGAGTCGCGGTATTAAACCCTTCCCACGCGGTGCGGCCCGGCTCATTAATATGCACATGACTGTCAACCAAACCCGGCATTAATACATTATCGCCAACATCTTCAACCGGACAAACCACCTGCGCTTGATAAGCCATAATTTGCGCGATGATGCCATTTTTAATCACCACGGTGGCGGCGATTATCTCGCCGTTGATGACACATCGTTTACTGCGAATGGCAAAGTGATTGCTTGGCTGACTGATCATTGGGTTTCTCTTATTAAATTCAAAATTAATCTGTGGCTAGCTGGTCGGCAGCTTGCAATTCTTGTTGTTCCATCATTGCCTTAAGCTCTGACCAATCGACACCCTGTTTATGCGGTGTCGGCGTCAGCTCTGCTTGATATAAGCCAATAATTTCGCCGACTATCGATACCGCTACTTCCATCGGCAACTTACCCTGCACGCTGCTTAGCCCGACAGGACAGCTTATCCGTTCAACTATTTGGCGCGCAAAGCCACGATGCTCAAAGCGTTGCTGAAACCGCTTCCATTTAGTATCCGAGCCTATTAATCCAAGGTACTTGAAATCTTGGCGTTTTAATATCGCGCTGCAAATTTCAAAATCACGTTGGTGATTATGCGTTAGCACGATGTAATAACTATTACTGGGCATGCCCGCCACTTCGTCACTCGGACAATCAGTGGCGACATACTCCACATTGTTATAGGTTGCTTGCGGAAATAATTCCTCGCGCTCATCGACCCAATGCAGCCTCACCGGTAACCCAGCAAGCATTGGCGCTATCGCATGTCCAACATGCCCGGCGCCAAATAACATGATGTTAATATGGCTGCTGACAAAGGCTTCAAACAGCACGCTCGTGGTGCCGCCGCAGCATTGGCCCAGCTTGGGCCCTAGTGGAAAGTGCTCAATTGTTTGCGCGCTATCCCCTTGGCGTAATAATTCTTGGGCAATTTTTGTTGCCTTGTGTTCAAGGTGACCACCACCAATGGTGTCAAATGATGCTTGCTGACTTACCACCATCTTGGTGCCGCTATCACGAGGGGCTGAACCGCGCACGCCAAGCAAGGTCACCAATACATACGCCTCACCTTTACTGGTTAACTCTTTTACTGCGTCTACCCAATGGGTATTTGGTGTCATCAATGTTGCCTCCTCGCTTTTATTATGGCTCTGCTGCTGTCTGGAATATCAGTCAGTATTCCGAAAAACCGCATGAATACATCCGTGTAGCTAATTTTTCATCCCTGAAAACACGATTTTCTCCACACTAACTAATATTCCCACTCAACTTTGATAAGCCTTCATCTAAAGGCTCGTCGTTTGCGTTAGGGGAGATTTTTCATCCCTGAAAACACGATTTTCTCTACACTAACTACTCTTCACTCTTTGCATTTATCAAGCCCGGTGAACAAGGCTCGTAGTTTGCTCTTACGCAAAAGGTTTCGCTCGTCGCCAGTTGGCTCTACTCCCTGCAACGAACTAGAGTCTACTGGCGACGAGCGATTGCTTGCACGGCTGCTAGTACCCGCTCTGGGGTAGCCGGGGTGTGCAGTACTGGGCTGGTTTTAAAATCGTTAATGCTGGCAATAGCGTCGCGCAGTGCTGACCATACCGAGATTGCATGCATAAATGGTGGTTCGCCGACCGCTTTTGAGTTGTAGATGGTAGCTTCGCGGTTTGGCTCATTTTCTAATAGTTCTACATTGAATATTGCAGGCATGTCGGCTATTGCTGGGATTTTGTAGGTGGCGGGGCCGCTGGTTAATAGACGGCCTTTGTCGTTCCATTGCAGCTCTTCGGTGGTTAGCCAGCCCATGCCTTGCACGAAGGCACCTTCAATTTGGCCTAGGTCGATTGCGGGATTGAGTGAATCACCAACATCATGCAAGATGTCGACACGTTCAACCTTATATTCGCCGGTTAGCGTATCGATCACCACTTCACTACAGGAAACGCCGTTGGCGAAGTAGAAAAATGGACGGCCGTTGGCTTCCTCGCGGTTATAATGAATTTTTGGGGTTTTATAGAAACCGGTTGACGATAACGAGACACGATTCATATAGGCAAGTTGTACCAATTCAGCAAATGCCATCACTTGTTTGTCTGCGATATGCACTTGGTTATCGAGGAAAATAACTTGTTCGGCGGCTACTTCAAAGTGGCCACTAGCAAACTCGACTAAACGGGCGCGAATCGTCTTCGCCGCGTTTTGCGCCGCTTTACCGTTAAGATCGGTGCCTGATGATGCCGCCGTCGGTGAGGTATTAGGCACTTTGTCGGTGCGGGTTGCGGTGACCAAAATATTGTCGATATCAACCTGAAATTCTTGCGCGACGACTTGCGCGACCTTGGTGTTTAACCCTTGGCCCATTTCGGTGCCGCCGTGATTAAGCTGAATTGAACCATCGGTATATAAATGGATCAACGCGCCCGCTTGATTAAGATGTTGCACCGTAAATGAGATACCAAACTTAACTGGTGTCAGCGCGATGCCCTTCTTAATAAAGTCGTTGTCTTTATTAAATTGGTTAATCGCCTTACGACGTGCCTGATATTGACAATCAACTTCGAGTTTGTCGATCATCATCGGCAGAATATTATGCTCTACCGTCTGGCCATAATGGGTAACATTGCGCTCATTTTGACCATAGAGGTTTAATTTACGTATCTCTAACGGATCTTTACCTACCTTGCGCGCGATATCGTCCATTACCCCTTCGATTGAAATCATCCCTTGCGGGCCACCGAAGCCGCGATAGGCGGTGTGAGACACGGTATTGGTTTTACAGCGATTTCCAGTGACATGAGCGTGTTCCATGAAATAAGCATTGTCGCTGTGAAACATCGCGCGATCAACAATCGCATCGGACAAATCGGCAGAGTAGCCACAATTACCATTGATGGTAAATTCGATGCCCTTAACCAGCCCTTCGTCATCAAAACCAACGCGGTAATCATTTTCAAACGGGTGGCGTTTACCTGTCGCGCTCATGTCGTCTTGGCGGTTTAAGCGCATCTTGACCGCGCGGCCGGTTTTATTAGCCAGTAATGCGGATAAGCAAGCCCATGGCGCGGCTTGGGTTTCTTTACCGCCAAATCCGCCACCCATACGGCGCATATCCACCACCACCTTATGAAATGGGATGGCCAATACTTCGGCTACTAAAATTTGTACTTCTGAGGGATGCTGGCTCGACGCATAGACAATCATGCCGCCATCTTCGGTGGGCTCGGCGCTGGAGATCTGGCCTTCGAGATAAAAATGCTCTTGGCCACCAATTTGTAATTCACCGCTTAGCTCGTTGGCACTATTGGCAATCGCATTGGCTGCATCGCCACGTTTCTGTACATGAGTGGGACGAACAAAACTCTGTTTAGCCAGCGCGTCTTTAACCGAAAGTACCGGCGTTAGTTCATCATATTCGATGATGCCAAGCTTAGCTGCCTTAACCGCCGCATCATGCGAGGTGGCGGCCACCGCAAACAACGCTTGGCCCATAAACTCGACTTTCCCGTCAACCAAGACAGGGTCACCACCAAATACAGGACCAATATCGAGTTTACCGGGCACATCGCTGGCCACCAGCACATCGACCACGCCGGGATAGGCCAAAACCTTGCTTAAATCCATCGATTTAACCGTGCCATGGGCAATGGTGGTTTGACCAACCGCGCCGTGCAGCTGATTGGCGGCCTCAACGCGATCGTCAATATAGACAGCCTTGCCGCTAACGTGTTTGTCGGCGCTTTCGTGTTTAGTCGATGCGCCTACTCTGCCGACAATCTTGCTCGATGTTTTGGTCGGTAAATCAATTAATTTACGCATATTGAACGACTCCCGTGTTAACGCTCGGCTGGCTTATTTCGATAAAGGCTTTTTGCAATAAATTTTGTGCAATGGTCATGCGATACTCTTTCGATGCACGCACATCGGTCATCGGCGTAAAATCATTGGTCAGTGCAGCCATCGCTTTCTCAATGGTCGCTTGCTGCCATGGTTGGCCAATTAATGCCTGCTCGCAAGCCTTAGCGCGAGCGGGAATACCCGCCATGCCGCCAAAGGCGATTCGCGCCGAAGTAACGACATCATCTTCAATTGTTAGGTTAAATGCGGCTAACACCGCCGAAATATCATCATCAAAGCGTTTAGATATTTTATACACCTTCAAATAGCTATTAGGCTGTGGTTTTGGCACTTCGATGCTTTGAATGAATTCACTCGGTTGTTGTGAGGTCACCTTATAATCGACAAAGTAATCTTCGATGGCAATGCTGCGCACGTCACCACCTTTTCGTAAATTTAGGCGAGCATCTAATGCGATTAATACTGGCGGTGTGTCGCCAATTGGAGACGCATTGCCGACATTGCCACCCAAGGTGCCTTGATTACGCACCTGTAATGAACCGATGCGCTCGATCATAGCGCCAAATTCTGGATAATGAGCGGCCAAGCTTGGGGTGAAGTCGGTATAAGGCAGCGCGCTGCCGATGGTAAAGTGGCTATCACACTCATCGAGTTGTTGTAGCTCTGGCACATTGCCGACATAAACGATGGTGCCTAACGACTTTAGCATCTGGGTGATTTCTAGCACGATATCGGTGCCACCAGCAACGATGCGCGCCGCGGGGTTATCGAGCATCATTTGGCTTAACTCATCTATCGTGGTTGGGCTCAGTGATTGCTGGTCAAGCTTGGACAGCTTATTGATGATGTTCTTTTGAATATTACCCAGCGCCGCGATGGTGCTCGCCTTGTTGCGATCGAACTGGTCTGGGCCATGATTTTTAGCGGCCGCTGCAGCATCCATTATCGCGCGATAACCGGTACAGCGACATAAATTACCCGCCAATGCTTCTAGCGTTTGGTGCTTACTTGGATCGGGAAAGTTCTTGTGCAATGCAAACAGCGACATAATAAAACCTGGGGTACAGAAGCCACATTGTGAACCGTGAAAGTCCACCATTGCTTGCTGCACTGGATGGAGCTTATCGCCATCTTGCAGATCTTCTGCGGTGATCAATTGCTTGCCATGCAGACTTGGTAGCAAGCTGATGCATGAATTAAGACTCTTATAACGCAAGTCGCCACCGACATACTCCGCCACTACGACGGTACAGGCACCACAATCGCCAGAAGAGCACCCTTCCTTAGTGCCCATCTTATGCACATGGCTGCGCAGGTAACCTAGAATATTTGTATTGGGATCAATGTCATTTAGGATCACTAAACGATCATTGAGTAAGAACTGAATTTGATTGTCGCTCATGGGCTATTGCCTGCCTCGCTAGTGTTACTAGCTTTTTTATTGTTTTATTATGGCTATGTTCAAAAGACGAGAAGTAACATATTAGTTACAACAACGAAACCTGACACAAATGCCAACTTAAATGAAATATAAGTTAATTATAGCCGATAGTCAATATTGCAGCACTGCAAAGGAGATCTTGCTCTTGTTAAATGACAGGGAGAAGTTGATTATTTGTTACAAAAATGACTTGGCATTACTTGATAGTAACGTTGTCTGTTGCAAGGTCATTTAATTAGCCCAAATAACTTGCCCTAACCGCACAGAAAGCACGCTGGACAAATCACGAAACTACATAACAAAGTGTTGCAGATGAATCGATTAAATTTTCTTTCAATCAATTAAAGAGAAGTAGAAGCTTTTAAAAGAGCAGCCCAATCTTCGGGAGGATGACCAGACTGTAACATTTACATTAAAAGCTAATAGACACTTGCATTAAAAGCTAGCATTGAATTACACTAAAAGCTAACGTAGGGCTCCAACAAAAGCTAACGGTGTTAACATGAATCAAGTATCAGAAAAGCTCGCATATTCGCTAGAGCAATTAAAGCTATTGCAAGATCGCGGCACTATTGCTGTGCAATCGAAAATGCTTGAGCGTACCGATAGAGAGCGCTTGACCAAGCATGGCTTTATTAAAGAAGTAATGCGAGGTTGGTATATCCCTTCAAGCCCAGATGAACAACAAGGCGATAGTACTTTCTGGTATACGTCTTTTTGGGATTTTTGTGGCGCGTATTTAGATCAGCGACTTGAACAGAATTGGTGTTTATCACCAGAGCAATCAGTACAAATTCATATTGGTGATAAAACTGTTCCACCTCAGTTATTAGTACGCTCGCCTAAAGGTCGAAATAAACCAACGGCTTTGCTTCACAATACTTCGGTATTCGATATTCGCTCTGTGATGCCAGAGCAAGCACAATTAACAATAGTCGATGGTTTGAGAGTATATAGCTTGGCAGCAAGTTTAGTGCATTGTGCTAAAACTACCTTTGCACAAAAGCCCATTCAAATGAGAACGCTACTCTCAATGGTGACAGATGCTTCAGACGTGTTAAGTGTATTGCTTGATGGTGGTTATGTTGCCAGTGCAGGCCGTTTGGCTGGAGCATTTCGTAACATTGGTAGAGACTTGATTGCCAATAACATCATTAAGGGCATGGATGCAGCTGATTTTAAAGTAAAAGAAGTTGACCCATTTGAAGATGAAACACAGATAACCTTTGGTCGCCGTGAAGTATCACCCTACGTCAATCGATTGCGTTTACTTTGGCAAAGTATGCGAACAGATGTGATAGCTCATTTTCCTGATATGCCTGACGCACAAATCAATGTGCAAGATTATTTGGCTGAGGTAGAAGATAAGTTTGTTACCGATGCTTATCACTCGCTATCGATTGAAGGCTACCGAGTAACGCACGAGTTAATTGAACATGTACGTTCAGGTAACTGGAACCCTGAACAATCTGATGACAGTAGAAAGCATTTAGATGCAATGGCGGCAAAAGGTTATTGGGATGCCTTTCAACAAGTAAAGCTAGCTGTTGAACGTGTACTTAATGGTGAAAACGCTGGTGAAGTATTCGAAGATGCTCATGCTGACTGGTATCTGGCCTTATTTGGCCCAAGCGTTGCTGCTGGCATTATCAAACAATCTGATTTAGCCGGTTATCGAACAGGGCCCGTTTATATTAGAAAATCAAAACATACACCACCAACCAAAGCAGCGGTTAGGGATATGATGCCTGCACTTTTCGATTTGTTAATGGAAGAGGAAAACCCTGCGGTTAGAGTTGTATTGGGGCATTTTATTTTTGTTTATATTCATCCTTATTTTGACGGTAATGGCCGAATGGGAAGATTCATTATGAACTTAATGATGGCCGCAGGTGGTTACTCATGGACTATTGTACCCGTTGAGCGAAGAAGTGAGTATATGGAGGCCTTAGAAGCGGCAAGTGTAGAGCAAAATATCACCCCCTTTACAAAATTTATAGCTTCGTTATTATAACCATAACCAATTGAAAAGTAGGGATTTTGAAAGAGTTCACAGCTTACAACCTAAGCGCCCATATGAATGATCGGATCTATAATCCAACGCTTGGGCGGTTTATGCAGGCTGATCCTATTGCAGCCAAAGTATGACACCCATTAAATTTTTAGATCGTCTCCCAGCATAGTACAAAAATCATTTAGCCGCCTAATAAGTGAGGATGTTCGATATTAGCTGATGAACAATAACAATCGCTAAATAAACGAGCACGGCTAGATCTTTTCGACTAGCTTTACATTGTGTTTATGGTCTATCAGCGTCGTTTGACTTAATCAAACAAAGGGTAATAATCCTATTGTTAAGCGTATTTACGAGTTGGTCGCACTCAAATGAAACCAATTAATATAATCGTAGAGGAAATGTTATGCATCTAAAAAAAATCATTGTTATTGGAGCCTTGCTCTCGATATCAGCGTGCTCAGAACGCAATCAAGCGTACTACGAAGCAAATATAGATGAAGCTGAGTTAAAAGTTAAGGATTGCGAAGCGGCAATGAAAGCAGCATTTTTAGCACAAGACGAAGAGCAACTGGAGTCAGTGACAAAAGATCCTGAATGTAAATTTGCAATTAAAGTCTTCGGTGAACACAAAAAAAACCTCGCTAATATTAAGCGAGAGATAGAAGCAAAAGAATTAGAAAAAGAAAAAGAGCAACAAGAAAAAATATTCAAGCAGCAATACACCGAACAACTCGTAGCTTTAAAGAAATTACCTTATTCAGAATATGTAAGTCTGAGTAAAGAATGCCGGCCCCAGTTTATGTCGAAAGGAACGGCGAAGTGTAGTGCCTATAAAGAACTGAAACAGGAACGGGAAACAACAGAAATTACAGCGCTCAAGGAGAAATATATCGATGGTAAGCTCGAAGCACATAGAGATAAGTCCTGTGCAGGAATCCAATATGACCAAGTAGTTTGTCAGCTTTCACGTGTAGCAGCACAACAGCAGAAGAAAGAAAAAATTGATTACTATATTGCGAATCGAGATCAGCTAAAAATTCAATTTAATCTATGCCACAAAAAATACAATTCGTTAGTGAAATTACGTAAATACAATGAGGCACGCGCATCAGTAACAACTTATCAATGTAGTATTGTTGGTAACGCGGCGGCAAAATTGAAAGTACACAGCTTCAAAAATCCTATTGGCTAGCCGCGAGCCCCAATAAGGGACTTTTGTAAGATTAGGACTTTTTGACTGCCATAAAATCTAGACCGCCAAACGCACAACAAAATCAGCCAGCGGCTGTCGCAAGACCGTGCGTTAAAGTCTCACATCTAATGCTTAGATGTTGTGAGTACTAAGCTGTCGTGTCCTTTGCTAACGCCAAAAACGTCGCTTTGATTAAAGCCTAACGTGACATGAAGATCTTTGCTTGGCAGCTTGAATCGCTCACGCACTTGTTGCGCCTTGGCGGCGTTTACCACCACAAAATAGGTTTGATCAGCATTTTTTGATGCTGTGCCTAAGCCAACAAACTCGAAGCGAATTGGCGGCACGGTGGTTAAGTCGATCGCAGCGACATCTGGATACTCATAGGGATTGATCAAGGTAATATGAAAACTGTGGTGATCGCGCTTGGCTTGATTGTCACGCAGTAATGTAAAACGTTCGCTACCAACTCTTTCTTTTAGCTGACTCAAATAAGGCCTAAGCAGGTCTTTTGCCACCGGATAACCGATATAAACCAAGCCGCTGTTATCTTTAAGTAACGCGGGAGTCAATGTTACTTGTATTTTCGCCATTGCCGAAATACTCATCGTCAAGCTTACTAAAAGCAAGCCAATTAAACGGGTTAAAAACATAATACGCTCATGGGATAAAAAGAATCTGTAGTATACCAAGCGAGTGTGTAGATATTCAATCTGAGGATAACTTTCTAGCGACAAAAACAACAAAAGCCACTGTTAACTAACAATTTATAACAGTAACCTGACACCATTGACCATATGTTTTTTGACTTAAAAGCATATATAACGCGACTTTGGCTGATTAGTTTGCTTTACTTACAGTATTGGATAAACAAAAGGATTTGTTATGCACAACACGCAGCGCAATATTGCACTTCTCGTTTTATTAGTACTTTTCTATATTCCTTCAACATTTGCCCTTGCCGCCCAAGAGAAAGTATGGCGGATTGCCTCTAGCAAGGAAATTGTTAACGGCGGCGACTCAATTAAAAATTTGAGAGCAATTGTTGAAGCCAGAGGAATAAAGTTAATTGTCGATTACTTCCCATGGAAGCGCGCCAAGAGTGTTGCGTTAAAGCCCGGTTACTTAGGCTTCTACCCCGCTTGGAAAATCGAAGTGACCGACAAATTTGTTGAATCTGACATTATCGATTGGTCATATATCAGCGTGATGAAAAACTCCGACAAAGAAGTTAAATTTGAATCAATCGATCAACTTTTTAAGAACCATCGGGTGGGGTTAGTCGGCACCTACGAATATCCCCAAGACATCACCGACGCCATGCTTAAATACCCTCATAACGTCGATAAAGCGATTAATGAAATTACCTTACTTAAAAAGCTCGCTAAGGGAAGAACTAATATCGCGCTGACCGATCCTGTGATCATGCTTCATTTAGCAGAGCAAGAAGGTATCTCCAACATAAAAGAGGTTAAGAAAGTGGTGAAAACGGCGCTGGTCATCGCGCTAACAAATAGCGTTGAGAACCAAAAACGAATTAAACAGCTACACGCGATGCTAAAGCAAAGTAAATAGCTGTTTCTTGCTATCATGCGCCAATAATATTTTGGCCACATACTCTTTGTATATTACCAGATAGCCCTTGCGCGGCAGGTGAGGCAAACAATGCAACGGCTTCGGCCACATCAATTGGCAAGCCTCCTTGCGAGAGTGAACAGGCGCGGCGCGCCACTTGGCGCGGAATAAATGGCACCGCACCAGTCATTTTAGTTTCGATAAAACCAGGGGCTACGGCATTAATCGTGATGCCCTTTTCACTCAGTGGCTGTTTTAGCGCCTCAACCATACCAATAATGCCCGCCTTTGCAGTCGCATAGTTAGTTTGCCCTGCATTGCCGCCAATACCACTGATTGATGAGACGCCAATAATTCGGCCACCATGGGCGATAGCATCTTGGCCTAGTAGGAAATCATTAACCGATTCTATTGCGCTAAGGTTTATGTTCATGAGCAACTCCCACTGCTGGGGCGTCATTCGGCTTAAGGTTTTATCACGCGTGATGCCCGCATTGTGCACCAATATATCTAACTGCCGACCGTTTAGCTGCTGGGCTATCTTCTCACCTGCATCAACATCGCTAATATCTAATGCCAACGCCTCGCCGCCACAATCGGCCATCGCCGCTTGAAGCGCTTGCGTCATGGCGGGAATATCCAGCCCAATCACGCTAGCGCCATCGCGCGCCAAGGTTTGCGCCATGGCCAAGCCAATACCTTGACTTGCACCGGTGACCAGTGCGAGTTTCCCCGCTAACGGCTGCTTGAGGTTTACACCAGCAATAGCCGCGTCACCCACAGCAATCGATTGCCCGGTGACATAGACATTTCGCTTAGAACAAAAGAAGGATAATGGCGCCAATAACGCTTCACCACAATCACGGCTAGCGCAAATCAAGTTAACCGTGCTGCCTTTGCGGCCAAGCTCTTTAGCCAAAGATTTAACAAAGCCAAGCAAGGCTCGTTGTGCAACGCTGTGTCTAACATCGGATAGGCTACTTGGCTGCAAGCCTATTATCACTACCTTGGCATTGCGCTGCAACCGCTTAATCGCTGGAGAGATGTGATGATACAAGGCGTCTAGCTGAGTGCTATCACTTAAGCCTGATGCATCAAATATAAGACCATTAATGCGTTCACCGACTTGATCATACGGCAGCGCTTGGTTAATCAGCTTGGTAAAGTAGCCATTGCCACCATCAATCACGGCAATATCATCCACCAAGTCCGAAAAATTGCATTCAGCGCGCTGTAAAATAGGTGGCACTGGCAAGCCTAATTGTCCACAAATAAATTGACCAACCGGGCGGTTAGCAAACCGCATGTATCCATCACTCATAATAGTCTTTCTTGGCTAAAAAAATGTACCCTAACTGTTTCCAACCGATAACTCAAACCTGAAAAAATTCAGCAAATGACAATTGTCATATCAACCGATGACAAAGTGCTCTCAATTGATTGCCGATTTCCCGTCACAATCAATCATCAAATAAAACAAGGAACAACATCATGCAATCGGCAATCAATATCGACGGATTATGTTTCGGTTATACAAGTAAAAATGCTCACCAACTCATCTTAAACCAACTTTCGCTTTCGTTTGAACCAGGCCAACTGACCTGTCTGCTCGGCGCGAATGGCGCAGGAAAAACCACCCTAATTAATCTCTTATTAGGCCGACTAACATCGCAACAGGGAAGCATTGGCTACTTTGAGCAGCAACTCGATATCAAGGATGTCAGGCAACGGATCGGCGCGATGTTACAAGATAGCAGCGCACCAGAGCGCGCAACGCCATTTGAGCTGTTAACCTTATTTTCAAGCTATTACCCTAACCCGGTTGAGCTTTCAAAACTGATTAAGCAATTGGGGCTAACGCCGATACTAAACCAGCAATTTGGGCGCTTGTCAGGTGGTCAAAAGCAATTGGTGTTATTGGCCTTAGCGTTATGTGCCAATCCCGACATCCTCTTTCTAGACGAACCCAGCGTTGGCATGGATGTCGCCACCAGGCGGATATTGTGGCAGGTGATTGAGCAATATAAGCAGCTCGGCAAGACTATTATCCTGACCACCCATTATCTTGAAGAAGCAGACGCGCTAGCTGACCGAATCGTGGTATTACACCAAGGAAAGATAACCGCTGACGGTACACCCGCTCAGTTAAAATCGCAATTTGCACAGAAAACTATTCGCGCCAAAAGTCATCTGACCCAGCAGCAAATTACAGCGCTGGCGCAAGTCATTTCATTAACCACCTGTGGTGGCTATATCGAGGTGGTCACCGGCAACGCCGCCGCCACACTAAAACATTGGCTGACACTTGAGCCGGCGCTTGAGGACATTAGCATCACCAATGCCGATCTTGAACAAGCCTTCTTACAAATTACCAGTACCGATACCACCAAGCCACTAGCACAGGGAGACGCCGCATGATCACACTCACCTCACTCAAACATGAATTTATACTCGAGCTAAAAATGGCTTGCCGCGAGCCAAGCTTTGTCTTACCAACCCTATTATTCCCGATTATGTTCTACATTTTTTTCGGCATCTTGTTTAGCGATTTAGGCGGTGGCGGGCAGTCATCAACCTACTTAATGGTGTCTTATGGGGTGTTTGGCATCATGAGTCCAGCGCTGTTTGGTTTTGGAGCTAGCGTTGCCTCTGAACGTGATAAAGGCTGGCTGGCGCTTAAGCAAATAACGCCGATGCCTCCCTTACAATACATATTAGCTAAACTGCTCAACGCACTAATTTTTGCCGCCGTCATTGTCGTGATGCTATTTACCATTGGCGCCGTTTTTGGCGGTGTGTTACTAAGCACGGGGCAATGGGTCGCCTTGGCCGCGCTGCTACTATTTGGCACCCTACCGTTTTGTGCCTTGGGTCTTGCGGTTGGTTTCTGGGTAAAGGGCAACAGCGCCGTGGCGATACTCAATCTAATCTTCTTGCCCAGCGCCTTTCTATCTGGCCTTGCTATCCCGGTATTTATGTTTCCTAGCTGGCTGCAATCGTTGGCTAATCTGCTGCCGCCGTTTCACCTCTCTCAATTGGGCCTAAAAATCGTCGAGATGGATATCGGACAACCATTAATCACTCATGTTGCCGCACTTTCTATCAGTCTCATCATATTCAGCGCGTTGGCCATCACAGGCTACAAACGCAGCCTAGGAGCATAAAATGAATAAAGGAACACTACTTATTGTTGCATTATTCATCGCC
>Ga0105355_10000028_pt1 | contig 119378 bp, 96 predicted proteins | sample GOMGulsemesocosm_2_FD_83508 | JGI IMG/M metagenome (GOLD analysis project Ga0105355, IMG submission 83508) | Methane-oxidizing microbial communities from mesocosms in the Gulf of Mexico - GOM9C Gulf of Mexico | ecosystem: Environmental > Aquatic > Marine > Cold seeps | place: Gulf of Mexico...
ATCTTACCCTCTAGTCCGATGTCAATAATGCCCGCTCGTTCGCTTAGCATACCCGCGAGTGCAGCAAACAACAGTGGCGTCGCTAAACGCCAAGACGCATCGAGCAGTAAAATCCAGGATATATCCACGTCCATCAACATTCTCCACTGCGACGAACAGCTCGATCAAGCCCCAGGAGTCGCATCAAGCTGGGTTTGAGCATATATTCCAAGGCACCACAAAAAAGAACCACCAATGCCTGAATTAGAATAATGATGTCATTGCTAATATGCTCACTAGTAAATGCTAGTTCACCCCCTCCCTGATACAACGCGCCAAATAAAATGCTCGCGATAATTATCCCCAGTGGATGATTTCTCCCCATTAACGCAATCGCAACCCCGGCAAAACCAAAACCAGAGACGAACTCGACATGCAGTTGATGACTACTGCCCTGCACTTCGTTTAAGCCTATAAATCCGGTGAGTGCGCCTGACAATAGCATCGTTACAACGATAATCCGTTCACGCTTGATCCCAGCAAAACGGGCGCTATGAGTATTTAGTCCGATCACCCTCATCTCATAGCCAAGACGACTATGCCATAAACAAATATAGACCAAGCCACAGCAAATTAATGCCCATATGAAGGAAATGTTCAGTGGTGAAGCGCCAAACTCTATACCCAGTGGTGCAATTATAGCATCGAGTGTTGGCAACCAACTTGAAGCGGGTAATACCCGGCTGACCGCCGCCATTTGTCCCGCTTCTTTTAATGGCCCAACCAATAAATAGACTAATAAAGAAGACGCAATAAGATTGAACATAATGGTGGTTATCACGATATGAGAACCACGATAAGCATTAAGCCAACCAGGAATAAAAGCCCATAGTGCGCCAAAGGCAGCCGAGACTATAATCGTCAAAGGAAATAGCAATAGCAGGGGCAATTCGACGAAATAGAGACAAGCAAAGGTAATACCCAGTCCCCCTATCATTGCCTGCCCTTCACCGCCAATATTAAATAATCCCGCCTGCCACGCTAGCGCAACGCCAAGCCCAGCAAAAATAAAGTTCGTGGCATAAAACAAGGTGTAACCCAACCCTTCCCAATGACCAAAAGCGCCTTGCAACATCACCTGACCAGCAACAGCCACATCGACTCCCATCAACCATAGCACTATCGCACACGCTAAAAAGGCTAACACTATATTTGCCAATGGTAATAGCAAATTATTAAACCACCAAGGCTGCGTCCTATTCATCATGCCCGCCATTAATAATATCTAAGCTGAGTTGGCTCTTGGTTAGTGAGCTCATATCTGCCACCTTAATTAAGCGGCCTTGGCCAAAGATGCACACGCGATCGGCAAGGCTCATCACTTCATCTAAATCATTAGAACAAAAAATAATGGTGGCACCGCTATCGCGTAGTTCAAACAGACGCCGATAGATATGCTCGACAGCACCAGCATCGACCCCATGGGTCGGTTGGTTGAGTAACAACAGCCGAGGGTTTTGTGCAAACTCACGCGCCAGCACCATCTTTTGCTGGTTCCCTCCGGAAAACGAGCCACTAAGCATGGTTGGTAGGGCTGGGCGAATATCCCACTGCTGCATCAATTGCGCGCAATGCACATTCTTGTGACGCCGAGATATCAATCCCCAGCGCCCAACGCTCCGCTCCTGATAGCCCAGATAAGCTGATTCTGCCATACTAAACTGTTCAACTAAGCCGATTTCCCATACAGGGTTAGGTGCATAGGCGATGCCGAGTTGGCGCGCCTTTTTAATGTTATAGCGTGTTGTCGTTGAAATGCTTTGTTCAAATAGCTTCAAGGATCCGAGGTTAAATCGAGCCATGCCGGCAATAACATCGATAAACAACTCCTGCCCTGCGTTGGGCAAACCGACACAGGCAACAATTTCAGCGCCATAAAATTTCGCGCTAACCTTGGATAGTCGCGGCATACTGGCGGATTTTCGTCCCCGCTTAAACCCTTTTACCGTAATATCATCTAGCTGTAATAACACCGTTCCAGCGCCATCAAGCTTTTCCTGACGCGGATGGGGCAAGTTTATTTCGCGCCCCACCATCAATTTGCTTAATTGAATAAGGCTCAATTGCTTAGGATCGATGCAGGCAATCATTTGCCCCGTTTTAATCACCGAAATAACATCACATAACTGATGCAATACCGCCAGTTTATGCGACACCACAATGACCGAGATACCTTGTAGTTTGAGTAATACCAGTAACTTATTGAGATAATCCGCTTGATCCGATGAAAGCAGTGCCAGCGGCTCATCCAAAATAAGGACGCGGACACCGCGATAGAGCGAACGTAACACATCCACCAATTGACGTTGACTGTAGTTTAGTTGTGATATCTTAGTCGCTAATGAGAAGCTAAAGCCAAACTCACGGCGTAACAATTCTAACTTGCGCCGCGCCTGATTATTGTCCTGATAGAGAAATCCAGTCACCGGCTCGACCAACATAATATTATCAAATACCGATAGCTGTTCTAGCCAGTTAGCCTGCTGATGTAACATGCCAATACCATGCTCAATCGCTTGCTCAGGATCGCTAAACTCCACGATGGCACCATCGATCAGGATCTCACCATGATCAGGCGAGACTAACCCATAAGCCACCTGCATTAACGATGACTTACCTGCGCCATTCTCACCGATTAGGCCATGTATTGAACCGGGCGCAATACTGATTGAAGCGCCATCGAGCGCGATGTTCCTATCGTAGGATTTATTGATGTTTCGCAGTTCAAGCGCTGGCGCTAACATGATGGCTTACAGCTCCTCATCGCAACGTGCTAAGCGGTTTATGTCTTGATGTTGCTCGAGAATTATCTGGCGCTTAATTTGATTGATCCTGATTGATGTAGCGGCCGAAAAAACGGCTTGATTATGTTCATCACGCGCTAGGTCTATCCAACCTCCAGCGAGGCCATATTTTACTGAGCCGGCGCGCCAAAGCCCCTCTTGATAAGCGACGACATTGTGATAGATAGCCTTACCTACTCGCTTAACCATCGAACTCAATACGGCACCGGGGCGCAAGCTATTCTGATTTGAGTCGACCCCGATAGCAAATTTACGCTGCTGTTTTGCCGCCTGAAACACACCTAGACCAGTGCCACCAGCGGCAGAGAAGATCACATCGGCGCCACTTTCAAATTGAAATATAGCGATCTCCAAGCCTTTGCTCGGATCGTTCCAAGCATTAAGCGTCGAGCCGACATAGTTTTCGACAAACTCGATATCAGATGTAATCGATTGCGCGCCGAGTCGATAGCCACAACTAAACTTAGCGATCAACGGAATGTCCATGCCGCCGATAAAGCCAATCTTATTAGTGGTTGTGCTCAGCGCCGCTAAGACTCCCGCTAAGTAGGCGCCATGACCTTCTTCAAAGGTGATAGACTGTACATTGGCCAAGGCGATATCACTATCGACGATAATAAAAGAGCTGTTAGGATAGCGCAGCGCCGCCTTGCGTATCGCAGGAGCGGTGGCATAGCCAATACCGATGATGGGTGAAAAACCGCGCCGAGCTAATTTCATTATTCCCTGCTGTGTTTGTGCAATATTAGCCGGCTCAAACTCCTTAACCTCGATGCCCTGTGCCCTAAGCGGCAACACACCGTTCTCATAAACCGCCTGATTAAACGAATGATCAAATTTATTAGGCCGATCGTATACTACCGCTACACGCGTATTCACACGCTCAGCATGCTCCTTATCTGCCACAATGGGCGAACTTGCAACACTAAAACAGGTAAGTAACAGGCAAAGAACGAAGGCTATTGGCAACAAGGTTTCCTTTCTATATTTAACAATGATCTGGCATGCCTCGTTCAACCGCTTTAAGCATACGCAACGTTTTGCGACTTACCATAGCATCTTTCTCACGTTGTTGCTGTAACGCCCAATCGATATGCTCCTGCACGAGTTCGGTTACCACTTCACGCTTTTGCTCAAGCGCCGTCACTATTTGCTCGCTATAAGGCGCATTGCCTAATGCTACCGCTATATTTCTAAGCCAGCGTTCGTGCCCGATACGGCGAATTGGCGAGCCTTCGGTGCGTTTTAAAAATGACTCTTCACTCCATGTAAACAATTCAAGCAATTGTGGTGAATGGAGATCCTTACGCGGCCTAAAGTCGTCCTCATTGCTTGCCACGGCAAACTTATTCCACGGGCATATTAACTGACAGTCATCACAACCGTAGATCCGATTGCCCATCGCCTTCCTAAACTCGAGCGGGATTTCGCCAAACTTCTCGATAGTGATATAAGATAGGCAACGCCGTCCATCCACCACATACGGCGCGACAATAGCTTGCGTGGGACAGATGGTTATACAAGCGACACATTTACCACATTGCTCCTCAACCGGTTGGCTGACTGGCAGCGGAATACTGACCAACAACTCCCCTAAGAAGAAGAAAGAACCGCTCTTTTGATTGATAATCAGTGAGTGTTTTCCGGTCCAGCCCAAGCCCGACTTTTCGGCTAAGGGTCGCTCCATCACCGGCGCAGAATCGACAAAAGGGCGCGCGATTAAACCGTCGACCTGAGTCTCTATTTTTTGGCTTAATTTCTTCAAGCGATTACGCATCATCTTATGATAATCACGCCCGGTGGCATAACGGCTAATATAAGCATTGCTTGGGTTTTTCATGGTCGACACAATTAATGCATCGGGGGGCATATAATCGAGGCGTACACTAATCACCCGCAATGTTCCAGGCAGCAATTCATGGGGCCTAGCACGCATCATGCCATGGCGCTCCATGTAATCCATGCCACCATGATAGCCGTTGTCGAGCCATTGCTGGAAGGCCGCTTCATGACTGGATAAATCGGTATCACAGATACCAAAACCGCTAAAGCCGAGCTCAATCGCCCACTGCTCTATTTGCTGTGCTAATTGCTGATAATCAACGGCTTCGCTCACGGGATCACCTATCTAATAAAAACCGCATCATTTTAGCAGCTTGGGGGCGAAATATCAGTATTGCGATGCACCGCCGGCATATTAATGGCCACCGTTTCACCAAACAAACGTAATACCCAACATTACAAAATGTATTCACAGCCATAGCGCAGGTCTAAATAAAAATAATATTTAACCTTTTATGACTATAATCAATATTTGATGTTCAAGTACTTAGGGATCAAGACATGACATTTGATAACAACAATAAACCCACCGGCATCAAGCGTGTTTACTTAGCCAGCGTAAATTCGACTAAAGCCTTTAAATGGCTGCTGGCCAATGAGTCGGCATTCAAACAGGAAATGCTAATACTCATCGTCCTGACACCGCTTACGTTTTGGTTAGAAGTATCTCGCTTGGAGCAACTAGCGTTGGTTTTATCCATCCTATTTATTATTTTTGCCGAAGTGGTTAATACGGCCATCGAAGCAATCGTCGATAGGATTGGTCTAGAATTCAATCCTTTGTCTGGCCTTGCCAAGGATCTTGGCTCGGCCGCCGTACTCATCAGTCTACTTATCGCCCTGCTCACCTGGCTTGTGATATTGTGGCCATAACAAATTTTTGGTTAGTGCTTATTCATATCATGAGACATCGGCATCTTTTTACCCTGACTATTTTTGACCAAAACTCGGGTAACCACCTCACCGGCATTTTCCAGCTGCAAGGTTAGTTCGAAGTACTCACCAGCCACTAAGGGGCGTTTCAGTCCCATTAGCATCAGATGATAACCACCGGGTTTGAATTCAATCATCGAGCGAGGTTTAATCACCATGTCGTTGACGTGCGCCATACTAACGCTATTACCTTGACTAACGTTTTGATGAAACATTACCGATTGTGCAATAGGGCTCGAAGCGCTAAGCAAACGGTCTGGTTTAGCGCTGTTATTATGCAGCATTAAATAAGCGGCGCCATTGCGAGCAACAGGCGGCAATGCGCGTGACCAGGGTCGATGCACCATGATGCTTTGTTTAGGCTTCACCTTATCTATCATTTGATGATCGTGTGCAAGCGCCTCAGCGCTCCCCAAAAGGCTAACAATGGCACAGCCAACTAGCATTAACTTAGTTCTTAACAAGTTCATTTCCTTTAATTTATAATGAATTATCTGTCCCCCCAACTAAAGCGCTTGGCACTAATACCAATGCAGATAGTCGTCATTGCCACTAGGGCAATCAATACCAATTCCACTAAATATCAGACCATTTTTCATGGTTTAAACACACCATAGCGGCGTTATTTATTTTCTTTGTAGAATAACTGCATACGTAAATAAATGCCTTGCTATGATGCGTTTCTCCTCATTACAAAATTGGCCACTTAATTACTGGAAATGGTATAAGTGTGGCAATACTTGATTAAACGAGCACCATCTAACATAACCTCTCGCATACCTTGGACTAAATGGGTTAGCGGGAGAAATTGTGCCGCCGTTTGCAGGTAAGGATGAGCAGAATCAAGCGAAAGCCACACCCCGGAAAGAAACATCATCGGCCAACTCACTAAATTTAAAACACCACCAGCAAATTCTTCACTGCTACTGCGACTAGCGACCATTAAGCCAACAGAGATCAAACTCATGCTACCACAAAACATCACCGCCAATAATGTTAAGTAAGCACCATTGATACTCAGATCAAGTAAATAGATACTACTGGTAACAATGAGGTCACCAGTTGAATAAACATCTGTGATAATATTTGCGCGCTAATAAATTCTAAGGCCGACAGCGGCGCTGCTTTCAAACGTTGTAGTACGCCATTTTTACGATAGCGCACAATGACATAACCAATGCCAAACAATCCGCTAAACATCATATTCATGCCAAGAACCCTAGGTATCAGCCAATCGACATAGCGAATAGGCTCTCCTTAAACCTCAAGTTACTTTACTGGTTTTGTCACACTAGCGAGCAATATTTCTTCGAGCCAATAACTGTCGTTCTGTGGCCTTATCACTAAATCCAGTTGGTGTTTGGCCAGTTTACTATTTGCCTGAGCCTGCTGTTGCTAATGTATAAACTTGATGTATTTGGTCAAACCATGCGCACTTAATATTACTTTAGTCACTGATTGCCCACATGAGATCGCCCCTATCTAACTTACCATTTCGGCACTTAAGCATAAAATACATTGTACAGTTGCACAAAAATACTACTCAAGCTAACGTGCTAGCAACGCCGACCACTAATAATTAAAGAGTAATCTCTATCGATTTAGTTATAATCGGCGCAAATTAAATAAAAGGATTGTTCGTTTTGAGTTATGTGTTGTCAACGTTATACCTGGTTTGGGTAATTATATTATCTGCTATACTTTTTCCTATTGCGTTGCTCATTCGCATCATTACAACTCCGTTTGACCGAAAATTAATTGTCTTAAATTATTTTAGCCACCTGTGGGGCGCATTATTTTTTTGGACTAACCCGTTCTGGTCAATAGAGATAACCGGTCGCGATAAATTTGTCTCTAACCAACCTTACGTCGTCATCTCAAATCACTTGTCCACCATCGATGTGCTAGCGGCTTCTTTGTTATTTGTGCACTTTAAGTGGGTTTCCAAGATAGAGAATTTTAAAATTCCGTTCATCGGTTGGACCATGTACCTTAACCGTTATGTCGCGATCAAGCGCGGCGGTATTAGTTCGATACGTAACATGATGAATCACTCGAAAAACCACCTTGCCAATGGCAGCAGTGTCTTCATTTTCCCAGAAGGCTCGCGCTCAAACGATGGCCAGCTAAAATCCTTTAAAACCGGTGCGTTTAAAATTGCCATGGCAATGCAGGTTCCTATCATGCCAGTGGTATTAACCGGCACCGACAAGGCAGTGCCTAAAAGTAGTTTGCACTTTAAGGGTCATCATAAAATTAGCATCGAGGTATTAGAGCCCATTCATCCGCACCAATATCAAGATTTAAGTTTAAAAGAGTTGACCGCTATGGCACAGGCGCGTATTAGTAATCACATCCAATACCAAAAGGAATAAGTGATGGGAATATTAAGTGGTCTATTAGGTAACGCTTCTGAGCTAGACAATGAAGAGCTAAATCAAGAGTTTGCGCCAATTTTAGCTAATAACGAACAGGTAGAATTGGGCTTCAAATTAATTCGTGACATGTTCATCTTCACCAATAAACGCATGTTAATCGTGGATAAACAGGGACTCACCGGTAAAAAGGTGCAGTACCATTCGATTCCGTTTAAATCGATTAGCCATTTTGTGGTAGAAAGCGCAGGCCATTTCGACATGGACTCCGAACTAAAAATTTGGGTCGGCAACAGCAAAGAGCCGATTAGTTATGAGCTAAAGCGCGGTTCAGATGTGGTGGCTATTCAAAAGACCCTAGCCAATTGTATGTTTAGCTAATTAAATTGGTTTAAATTGTACAACAAGCGCCTCTTTTTGAGCCTTAGTCAGCTTCTTAAGACGCGCTTCTGCCTTGCACGCCTCACTCCTATTGGCTAACGTCTGCTGATATACCATGGTCACAGGACGTCTCACTCGCGTGTACTTTGCCCCCTTGGCACTCTGGTTATGTTCAAGCTCGCGTCGCATGATATCGGTGGTTACGCCACAATATAATGAGTTGTCGCTACAACGTAGCAAATATACAAACCATGACGATACTACTACTTGTTCCATGCCTATCCTTTGGTTAAAACCACTAAATACTAATTTTATTCAAAAAACGCCAGCTTAAGCAACAACCAAACCATTGATTTAAATACGTATAAAAACATGGCATTAACATTGCCTAATAACCAATAATAAATAAAACAATGAGAAAACCAATGGCCTTACCATCACGCAAGCTCGTACGAAAAATAGCAATTACCACCGTCGGGGGACTGCTATTATTGTTTACCTTAGTCTTTATTTTTCTGCCTGGCACCGTGGTCCTATTGCCCATCGCGCTAACCATTCTAGCCTTGGAATATCAATGGGCACGGCGTTATGTCAAACACGCACAAAGCATGCTAACAAAATCGGCTAAAAAAGCCGACCAATTAATCAAGAAACTTCGCACTAAACGGCGTTAACAGCGCAGTGCTAAGATGATCAAGTTAACAAGAAAATAGTGCTAATCCACGGGCTATTGGCTACAATAGTCGCTCAATAATTTGCAAGCTGGATCACACTAATGAATCAAGATGAAATGAAGAAAGCCGCCGGTTGGGCCGCCCTAGAATATGTTGAGCCCAATACTATCGTGGGTGTTGGCACAGGCTCCACCGTAAACCATTTTATTGATGCCTTAGGCAGCATTAAGGGCGAGATCGAAGGGGCGGTTTCAAGCTCAGAGGAATCGACTCGCCGCCTTAAAGCGCTCGGGATCCCAGTGTTTGATTTAAATACCGTTGATTTACTCAGTGTTTACGTTGACGGCGCCGACGAAATTAACCAGCATATGCAAATGGTTAAAGGGGGTGGCGCTGCGCTGACCCGTGAAAAAATCATAGCGGCCGTGGCACAAAAATTCATCTGTATTGCCGATGAAAGTAAATTGGTTAAATTACTTGGCGATTTCCCACTGCCGGTTGAAGTGATTCCAATGGCTCGATCTTACGTGGCGCGTCAGTTGGTTAAACTTGGCGGCGATCCGGTATATCGCGAAGGTGTTACCACCGACAACGGCAATATTATTCTCGACATATACAATCTACGTGTAGAGAACGCCTGTGAGCTTGAGCGCCAAATCAATGGCATCGTTGGCGTGGTAACCAATGGCTATTTCGCCGAGCGCGGTGCCGATACCCTATTGTTAGCGACACCAACAGGGGTAAAGACCACTCATAGATAGCTTATTTCCGCTAAAGCGGTGAGCATTTTTCATTGTTCACCGCTTTAAACCACTGTTTTAATTCTTACTAGTACAACATGCCGTTTTGAGAAACATTTTCCATTAAAATAGAAAAAATTTCCCACTGAAATTTAAGTTGATTGTAGTGTCAGGAAACACACACAAACAATTAACAATTGTATACAAAAACCTAAGCTTACACCTGCATATCTTATAACATTTTCACTCTATATTAGCCTAAAGTCATATAGCACAGTCCCTTATTGGCAAAGGTTATAGCGACAAAATATTTATTTAACCTTATTTATAATTAACACTGCCTTTAGTCCGTTAAATTTGTTACTTTACTTAGTCTAAACTGCGTAAACTTAGCTAGGAAAAATACTAATGGGTCACTTTTCACTCACCAAAGACAAGATTAAAATATTACTACTTGAAGGCTTACACCCTAGCTCTTTAGAAGTGCTGGAAAATGCCGGTTATAGCAACATTGAGTGTTTGAAAACCTCCTTACCTGAAGCAGAGCTAATTGAAAAAATTAAAGACGTGCATTTTATCGGTATTCGTTCGCGCACCGAACTCAATGAAAATGTATTAGCCGCTGCAAGTAAGCTCGTCGCGATCGGTTGTTTTTGTATCGGCACCAATCAGGTCAACTTAAAAGCAGCCGAGCAACGCGGTATTCCAGTATTTAATGCACCATTCTCTAATACACGTTCGGTCGCTGAATTAGTATTAGGCGAGATCCTGTTATTGTTACGTGGTATTCCGGAGAAAAGCGCTAAGGCTCATCGCGGCGAGTGGCAAAAGTCGGCGATCGGTTCGTTCGAGGCCCGTGGCAAACAGCTAGGTATTATTGGCTATGGCCATATCGGTACACAATTGGGTATCCTGGCGGAAAACTTAGGCATGCGTGTACGCTTCTACGATATTGAAGACAAGCTGTCATTGGGTAATGCTAGCCAAATCGCTAAGCTAGATGAATTACTGGCCACCTCAGACGCTATCACCTTGCATGTGCCGGAAACACCACAAACCAAATATATGATTGGCGCTAGTGAGTTTGCCAAGATGAAGAAGGGCGCAATCTTTATTAATGCCTCACGTGGCACAGTCGTTAACATCGAAGATCTTGCAGATACACTAAACCAGCAACACCTTAGCGGTGCGGCCATCGATGTATTCCCGATTGAGCCAAAATCAAACACCGAGGAGTTTACCTCACCACTGCGTGGCATCGACAATGTGATCCTAACCCCACATGTCGGCGGTAGTACCCAAGAGGCACAGGCAAACATTGGTATCGAGGTCGCTGGCAAGCTAGCCAAATACTCAGATAATGGTTCTACGCTATCTGCTGTAAACTTTCCTGAGGTTTCTCTCCCCCTACACACTGGTACCTCACGCCTATTGCATATTCATAAGAACCAGCCGGGTATCATGAATAAGATCAATATGGCCTTTGCCGATAAAGAGATTAATATTAGCGCGCAATACCTGCAAACCACCGCAGATATCGGTTATGTGGTGATGGAAGTAGACGCCAAAGACGCCGAAGATGCCCTAGACGAACTCAATAAAATCGATGGCACTATCAGAGCCAGAACATTGCATTCTTCTTAAACCGATGTTTAAAAACAAAACGCCGCATTATGCTTTGCATCTTGCGGCATTTTTAATTAGGATGCCTAGCAATTCACGCTTTCGCTAAAGGTTTATTGTGGCAACTTTTCCATCTCTTACTTCATTCGATTTTTTCCCTGCATTACCCATCGGCATTACCAAGTTAACCGGGCAAGATAATAAAACTTTTTTACAAGGGCAACTGACCTGCGATCTCGACCTGTTGTCAACACAGCAAAGTGCCTTAGGTGCTCACTGTGATGCCAAGGGAAAAACGCTGGCTATCTTACGTTTGTTGCAAAGCCAAGATGACGTTCTTGCCCTGCAGGCGACTGAAAACGTTGAATCGCACCTACCAAGCCTCAAAAAATATGCGGTATTCTCAAAAGTAGACATCAGCGATGCCAGCAATCTATATCATTGTACCGGGTTATCTGGCGACGCAGCATTGGCTTGGGCTAATGGCCTCACTGAGCAACCATTAACTGAGCAGCAAGATACCCTCAGCAGTGAGTTTGGCCTGATCACCAGCTATCCACTACTAGCCACTGGCGTTCCGCGCTTGTTGATTGTTTCTAACGAGCAGCAGCATCAGGCATTAAGCCAGATACTTGCTAGTAATCAAGACGCTAAGGCGCAAGATAGCCATCAGTGGTTCGCCTTAGATATGCTAAGTGGCAGCCCACAAATCACTCCGAGCCTTCAGGGCGAATTTGTACCACAGATGCTAAATATGCAGATGATTGAAGGAATTAGCTTCAAAAAAGGTTGCTACATTGGTCAAGAAACCATCGCCCGTCTGCATTATCGTGGTCAAAACAAACGAGCAATGTTTATTTTGAGCGCAGCATCACACATTGCCTGTAACGTGGGTGATAGTCTGGAGAGACAAATTGGTGAAAGCTGGCGAAATGCAGGCACAATTGTCAGTGTTTGGAGCGATGGGCAGCGATCAATTGCCTGTGCTATCTTAGCGACAGATATTGAGCTAGATAGTAATATCAGAGTAAAAGGCGATGAGAGTGCAACATCATTCTCCCTATCGCAGCCGAGTTACTTCACTGCTAAGTAGTAATAGTCTAGGCACTAAGCACAACGCTTAGTGCTTCCTTTTTGCCAATACTCACCACATAATTATTATAACTAATGCCCTATTGAGCAATGACAATGACCACACAACACCTGAAAGATTCGCACGTTTCGCCAAAATTATCCAGCCTAAGCGAGCTATCTACGCCGCTTAGCACACTGGTCGGCGCGATGATCACCGCGGCTAACTTCAACGCGAAATTCACGGCGCAACAGGTAGAGCAGTTACTGGCGATTGCACCATCGATGACACAATTACTTCGAGATTTAGTGCCACTGGCTCAATCTTATAGCCACGCCCCGATTTCTAATTTCCACGTCGGCGCCGTCGCGCTAAGTGGCAGCGGCGCGATCTATCTCGGTGCAAATATTGAATTTAAAGGACATAGCTTAGGCCAAACCATTCATGCCGAACAGTGCGCCATCACCAATGCTTGGAATCATGACGAGTTAAACCTCAAAGCATTAGCGATTAGCGCGGTCCCTTGTGGTCATTGTCGCCAGTTTATCAATGAACTAAGTCAGGCCAGTGATATCGAAGTGTTGCTACCAGAGAAAAAACCACTTAAGTTTAGCCAACTGCTGCCACTGTCATTTGGGCCCACCGATCTTGGGGTCAATGATCGGTTAATGCAATCCCAAGCCAATCCAATAAGCCTTATTGGCAGCGATGATGTCGCACAGGCTGCTATTGACGCGGCCCGCGCAAGTTATTCACCTTATAGCGATAGCCCAAGTGGCGTAGCAATAGCCACCACAACAGCGACATACACCGGTCGTTATGCGGAAAATTGTGCCTATAACCCGAGTCTATCACCGCTGCAAGGCGCGCTAATTAATTTACATTTAGCCGGGGATAAATTTGAGCATATTAAGCGCGTGGTATTGGTTGAAAAAACAGCGCCACAAGTCTCACAACAACAATCGACGACGGCACTGATTGAGCAATTCGCCGCGCCGCGCTACACCCGCTTAACGTTCTAACAAATACCTGACTATGTTAGGGCCTTATTATGCTAGGGCCTTAGCAAGCAAGGCTTGTTCTGGCTCATTAAATGGCAGTTTTAATGCCGCCTGATGTCCTTGCTCCGACATTTTTGCCCACGTTTTCTGCACGATACGTACGATCTTCTCTTCGCTATGCTTAGCGGCAAAGTCGCTAAAATAAAACGTTAAGAAAACCAGACAAATAACATCTTCCAATGCCTGTACGAGTGGGTCACGCTTGATTTTTTCTTTACGTAACATCCGCCCGATCGCCTCTATTTGCGCTTGCGAACAGTCGACCAGCTCAGCAACCTTGATCGCCTCATTTGCATGTAATACGCCTAAACCACGACGCCAATTATTATAGCCTTCACGGCCCATAGGGTAATCGGCACGCGGTACGCTCCAACGCTTAATATGCTGCGCGCGAGCCGCTATTTGTAACTCCGATGGCGCATCGGGCATAAAATTTGCGAGACATTCGCTCATGCGTAAACCATAGAGCCATTCTTTGGGTTGCGCTTGACCATTGACCATCTCCATATTGGGATCGTTACGATTAATTTGATCGATTATTTCAAACGCTTTTTCTAGATTGATTTTTGACATGATAAGCTCTTACTTAATTAGGCATGATACTGAATTATCACTCAATAGTAGCAAACTTGACTGAATTTTTCTGCCCTACTTGCGCTAATAGCAACGAAATATCACCGATGCAACTGCCGCAACCATTGCCCGCGCCGGTCATTTCTCTGATCTTAGCAATAGATATCTCGCCGCTAGCGATGGCCTGTTCTAAATCGCCGACCGCAACATTGAGACACTGACAGAAGGTCTTGCGCTGTTGCAGCGCTATCACATCGCTACTTATCAATTGCCGTTTACTCTCGTCATTACTCGCCAGTTGATAAAACTGGCTGATCCAGCCCTTTGGCAGTTTGTCCCTCGTTGGCGCGACTAAGATACCCGCGACTAATTCTCCTTGTTCAAAGTAATGGTGACGATAATACTGCGCTACCGGATCGCTGGCATTGAGTTGGTCAAGGCCCGCCTTAGCAACAAACTGTTGTAGTTGCTGTAATAGCTCTGCTACTGGTTTCTCACTAGCGAGGTGATAACAGTAGCCGCCGCTGATTCGCTGCTCAATTTGATAACTGGCTAATTCACACTCAATTTTTTGTTTAACCACCAGCATGCCATTGCTTTGTACCGACCACGCCTCGATCGAAATTTCACTTTGCTTAAACGCCGGTTGTCCCGAAATAGGATCAAACGCGGGTGCCACGAGTTTACTGACACAGCCCTGATTACTGTTACTATCTGACCAATGAATTGGCATAAACACACTCCGTCTCTGCTGGGTCTCACTGAGCTTAACCCGCGCAACCAAGTGTTGCCCTCGACCAATCAACTTGGCAAAGCCGCCATCTTCAATCATCAATATTTTGGCATCATTACTGTTAATTTCAACCACTGGCTCCGGCTGATGATTGGTTAATAGCGTCGCTTTGGCGGTGCGTGTTTGTGTGTGCCACTGATCACGATTACGACCCGTATTTAGGATGAACAAGCTCGAATCAACGTCACGCGGTTGATGATCTGTCGTCACCATCATCGGACGTTTATTGTGATGATAATATCGTTGGTCGGCAAAAAATAACTGATCACTAATCCGCCTAGTCGTGCCTTGTGGCTGTGGCCATTGCACAGGTAGCCATTGCTGATATTGCACCTCACTCAAATTGGAGAATGCCGATATATCAAAAGCACGAGTGCCGTCATTAGCCAGCCCTGACAACTGTGCGTGTTCCCTGAAGATATCGGTGGGCGACTGATAGTTAAATTGTTTAGAAAATCCCATACGTTTGGCCACTTCGCTAATTATCCACCAATCGGCCTTTGCCTCGCCATAAGGCGTGATAAATGCCCGTTGACGGGATATTCGTCGCTCAGAGTTAGTCACCGTGCCCGATTTTTCACCCCAGCCCTGGGCCGGTAAAATCACATGGGCATAGTTTAGGGTATCGTTGCTGGCCACACAGTCGCTAACCACCACCAGCGGGCAGGCCTGCAATGCAGCTCTAATCTTGTCATTGTCAGGCAGGCTAACCATCGGATTGGTCGCCATAATCCAGATTGCCTTAATCTTGCCCAGCGCCATCTCATCGAACAAATCAATCGCCTTAAGTCCAGGCTTGGTGGCGAGATTATCGGTGTGCCAAAAGTCTCTCAATGGCGCATGAAGTGCCATATCTTCAAACTCGATATGTGAGGCTAAGGTATTAGCTAGCGCGCCTACTTCTCGGCCGCCCATCGCGTTCGGTTGACCGGTAATCGAAAACGGACCGCTACCAACCTTGCCTATTTTACCACTGGCCAGATGGCAGTTAAGTATCGCTGCAACTTGCTTGGTTCCCTGAGTCGATTGATTTATCCCTTGAGAAAACAGTGTCACCACCTTATCGTTGACGGCAAATAGGCTAAAGAATTGCTCAATAAGCTCTTCACTTAGTCCCGTTTCACCAATCAGCTTTGCACTTTTTTTGGCCGCGGCTAACGCCTGCTCGATTCCGGGTAAGCTACCATCGAGCAACTGACGCTGCGCCATATAATCTAACAGGCTATTGAATAAGATAAGGTCACTGCCTGAGGTTAGCGGCAAGTGCAGGTCGGCCAGCTCCAACGACGCCGTGGCGCGCGGGTCAATCACCACCACCTTTAGTGACGGTCTGCGCTCTTTCTCTAGCCGAATTCGCTGATAAATAACCGGATGACACCACGCCAAATTAGAGCCAACAATCACAATCACATCGCTGCTGGTGATATCCGAATAGCTCATCGGCACAATATCTTCACCAAACACCTGCTTATGGGCCGCAACCGCCGATGACATACATAAACGTGAATTGGTATCGATGTTACCGCTGCCAATAAAGCCCTTCATCAGTTTATTAGCCACATAATAATCCTCGGTCAGTAGCTGCCCCGAGACATAGAATGCCACCGAATCTTTACCGTACTTCTCGATGGCGTGGTTAAACTTACTAGCAACATAATCTAAGGTTCGCGGCCACGATTGACTTTGACCGTTGATGGTTGGTTGTAATAAACGGTTGTCGTGGGCCAGCGTATGACCAAGGTTCTTGCCCTTAATACACAATTTTCCAACGTTGGCCGGATGACGTTTATCCCCCGTCACACTAACGCCATGCTCACTGGTGGCCGTTATCTCGACACCACAGCCAACACCGCAATATGGGCAGGTTGATTTAATGCTTTGCTGTTTAAGATCATCCGATATTACCGCCGCTAAATTGTCCATTACTGTTGCTCACCCTTTAAAATGTTTACTCACTGAATAAAAGCAACAGTTAAGCCAATCATTGAATTAACTTTAATAGATTGATTTAAATGTACTTTGTCGACATCTCGTTACTAGAGCGAGGGCATACGGTTCACCAATGCACAATTAAAGTGCGGTTATTGATTGCTTATAGTGCAGCGTGACAGGTAGAATTTTGTTTTAATCAAAGGAGCAATAGCTTGTCTCATGTAAAGAAAGCGGTGATGTTATCGATACTTGCCTTCCCTGGTGCCGGCCACCTGTTTTTAAGACGCTATAAGAGCGCGGTGCTATTGATCGCTAGTTTCTGTGTTGGGGTCTATATAATAGCCTCTAATATCATGGCAAAAGCGCAGGTGATTGCCGATAAAATTGTTTATCAGGAAATTGCCTTAGATGTCGAGACCATCACTCAAGCCATTTTAGATCAACCCGATATCTACAGCGCTCACACCCTAACCGTCACCGCATACGGACTATTTATTATTTGGCAAATCTCGATCTTCGACGCTTACCGCCAGGCAAAAAAACAGATAACACTAGCCTAACGCCATTATGGTCTACACTTGTTAGGTGTAATAAACTGGCCGGCTGATGTTAAAAAAATTATTTTTTCTGCTTTGTATAACTCTTGCTCTGCCGAGTTATGCCAAGCAAATCGTTATTATCCACAGCTATCATCTGGACTTTCCTTGGGTGCAGCAGTACCGTAAAGGGCTTTTGAGTACGCTCGTCACGGGCAATCTACTCGAGTTCGCGATGGATACCAAGCGCAAACCGCAGTTCGCTGCCATCGCCGAACAAGCGTGGCAGTTTATTAGACATCACCAGCCGGATATCGTTATTTTAGCGGACGATAATGCATTGAAGTTACTAGGCCCCCGCCTAGTTAAGCAGAATATCCCATTAGTATTTTTAGGGATTAACGGCAACCCGCGAGATTATATTGCGATCAATAAAAAGGTCACTGGTGTGCTCGAACGCCCTTTAATGAAGCGTTCTATTGCCATGCTAAGAACCATCGACCCAAGAATAAAGAAGGTTAAGGTGTTGATGGAAAATACCGCCACTGCCAAGGCGCTACTCGAGACTTCATTTAACAATAAACTCAGTCAACACATCAACGGCATTGAGGTCGATGTCAGCCTAATCGACAGTGTCGAGCAATGGCAAAAGCAGACTCTAAACGCACAGGAGCAACATTATCAGGCGACTATTGTCTCAATCTATGCTGGCCTAAAAAATTCGATGGCCCAAACCAGTAGCGTCGAGAGTTTAATTCAATGGACTAGCGCCCACAGTCCCCTTCCTTTGTTTGCCCTATGGGAGTTTTCTATCGGCAAGGGTAAGGCCATCGGGGGGCTAACCATTAGCGGCGTTTTTCAAGGGGTTGAAACGGCAAAAAAGGTCAATAACTTCTTCGCCACTGGCACGCTTGACCGCATCAGCACGCCGCAACGGGGCGCATTAAAATTTAGCGCTCATGAACTTAACCGATGGAAGATATCACTGGCTCCCGCACTTATTGAACACGCTCTTTTCGTTGATTGAACCAATACATTGCACATTTTAAGTGCGGTGATTGAATGATAACTGTGCATCAGCCCCTTCTTATCGAGCGTACCACTAACTAGAACAACAACGAACCACAAAATAAAACAATTTAAAATCATCAACTTAACATAATAGTCAGCAAAAAAATTACACCATGGTATTAACCTTGCGATAGCCCGTTTATAAAACTAATAAACAGGTGAGCATATGAGCAAGCAAAAAATAGTCGTTGTCGGCAACGGCATGGTCGGGCACCACTTTATCGATCAACTAGCCGCTAACCATGGTCAAGATTATCAAATAATAACCTTTAGTGAAGAGTCACGTCTGGCGTATGACCGCGTGATGTTAACCAGTTATTTCACCGGTAATAGCGCCGATGATCTCGCCCTAACCACGCCAGATGCATACGATGCCCAAGGGGTTGAGTACTATGTTAACGAACAAGTCATCAGCATCGATCGCGCTGCTAAGCAGGTGGTTACCGACTCGGGCAAAGAAGTCAGCTACGACAAGCTTGTTTTGGCCACTGGCTCTTTTCCATTCGTGCCCCCCGTACCGGGTAAAGACCAGCCCCATATCCATGTCTATCGTACCCTTGATGACTTAGATCAGATAGCCGATTCCGCCAAGAGTTCTAAAGTCGGCGTAGTTATCGGCGGTGGCCTGTTAGGGCTTGAAGCCGCCAATGCGCTAAAGCAACTTGGCCTGCAGACCCACGTGGTTGAATTTGCGCCGCGCCTCATGGCGGTGCAGCTCGATCAAGACGGTGGCAGACTGCTGCAACAGAAAATTGAAGATCTAGGGGTTGCCGTTCACTGCGAAAAGAATACCAAAGAAATAGTTCAGGGCGAAACCTGTCGCTATCGCATGAACTTTGCCGACGGCTCGCACCTTGAAACCGACACCATTGTTTTCTCCGCCGGTATTCGCCCGCAAGACGCGCTCGCTCGGCAAAGTGAACTGGCGCTTGGTCAACGTGGCGGCATCGCGATTAACGATCAGTGTTTAACCAGCGACAAGGATGTTTACGCCATCGGAGAATGTGCGCTGTGGGATAACAAAATATTCGGCCTGATCGCCCCTGGTTACACCATGGCAAAGGCTGCGGTTAGCCACCTTACCGGTGGCGATAAAATCTTCGCCGGTGCCGACATGAGTACCAAACTCAAACTACTTGGGGTCGAGGTCGCAAGCATCGGTGATGCTCATGGCGCGACACCTGATAGCCAAAGCTATAGTTTCGTCGATTCAGCCAATGGTCTGTATAAGAAAATTGTGATGAGCGAAGATGGTAAAGTACTGCTTGGCGCAGTATTAGTCGGTGATAGCAGCGATTACGGGCAGTGGTTACAACTGGCGCTAAACAAAATTGAACTGACTCACCCGCCAGAGTATTTGCTCCTACCAGAGATGGATGGCGAAGCGGGCGCGGTTGGCGGCGGTGTCGATGCCCTGCCCGCGACTGCGCAAATCTGTTCATGTTATGACGTCACTAAGCAAGCGATTTGTGAGGCGGTGGCAGATGGCGCGACCGACATTGGCGCGGTTAAGTCTTGCACCAGCGCCGGTACAGGGTGTGGTGGTTGTGTGCCACTGTTCACCCAAGTAATGAACAGCGAACTGACTAAACTTGGCGTGAGTGTTAATAATGATATCTGTCGTCATTTTGGTCATTCGCGCAGCGAACTCTTTGACATCATTCGGGTAAAAGAAATTCGCAGCTTCGAGCAGCTATTGGCAGATTGTGGTCAAGGTGATGGTTGTGAGCTATGTAAACCTGCGGCAGCGTCGATGTTTGCATCGCTTTGGAACGATCACGTGCTCAATCAAGATTTGGTTGGCCTACAAGATACCAACGACAACTTCCTCGGTAACATGCAAAAAGATGGCACCTACTCAATAGTACCGCGTATTCCCGGCGGCGAAATAACCCCAGACCACCTGATCCTTATCGGCGAGATCGCCAAAGACTATAACCTTTATACCAAGATCACCGGGGGTCAGCGCATCGACTTATTCGGCGCCCAGCTTCATCAATTGCCGCCCATTTGGCAGCGTATGGTCGATGCAGGTTTAGAGACCGGACACGCCTACGGAAAGTCGCTGCGTACGGTTAAATCTTGTGTCGGTAACTCTTGGTGTCGTTATGGCGTGCAAGATAGCACCGGCATGGCGATTGATATTGAAAAACGTTATCGCGGCGTGCGTTCTCCGCATAAAGTCAAGATGGCCGTGTCAGGTTGCGCGCGAGAGTGTGCCGAGGCGCAAAGTAAAGATTTTGGCATTATTGCCACCGACAACGGCTGGAATTTGTATGTCTGTGGTAATGGCGGCATGCGTCCACGCCACGCCGATTTGTTTGCCAGTGACATCGATGATGCCACGCTCATTCGCTACATCGACATTATCTTGATGTTCTACGTGCGCACCGCTGACCGTTTGCAGCGTACCTCAGTGTGGATGGAGAATCTCGACGGTGGCCTCGACTACCTCAAACAAGTCGTGATCGAAGATAAGTTAAATATTAACGATGAGCTATTAAGCCAAATGGAACACCTGGTGGACACCTACCAGTGTGAGTGGAAAACCACGCTTGCCGATCAGCAAAAACTAAAGCGTTTTAGTCACTTCATCAATAATGACAAGGCAGATGACAACGTCATTTTCACCGACGTTCGTGGACAAATATCGCCAACCAATAAGTTTGACCTAGCCATTGATGCTGCACCAGCCTTGAGCCATGACACAGCCTTGAGCTATGACACAGCCTTGAGCGATGACACAGCCTTGAGCCCAGAAAAAGCCATGAGCGATGACACAGCCTTGAGCCGTGACAAAGTCCAAAACGTTGTAGCCACCGAAATTTAAATTTAGCGAGTAACCAAAATGACAACAATACAAGATAGTGAAATCAATTGGGTTGATATTTGTTCACTAAGCGACATTGCGCCTAACACCGGCGTATGTGCGGATTTAGCAGGCGAACAGGTGGCGATCTTTCATTTAAAAACCAGCAACAACGAAAGTCAGGTCAAGGCGGTGAGTAATTTCGACCCGTTCAGTGGCGCTAACATCTTATCGCGCGGCTTAATTACCGAAACTGACGATAGCCACTACGTGGCTTCGCCCTTATTAAAGCAGCAGTTTTGCCTTAATACCGGGCACTGTGAACTCGACACTGGCAAGAACATAGCGACTTATCAGGTGCGAATTTCCGGCGCTCTAGTACAGCTACAAGGAGCATAAGATGACATCATCCTCCTTTAGCTTATTTTCCTTAAGCCCAAAGATGAAGATCCTCCATTATAGTTGGGTCGCCTTCTTTATTAGCTTCTTGGTGTGGTTTAATCATGCGCCGCTATTGGGCATGATAGCTAATGAACTAGGCCTCGATAGCGCGCAAATAAAGACCTTACTGATCCTCAATGTGGCATTAACAATTCCGGCGCGCATCATCATCGGCATGGTCACCGACCAATATGGTCCGCGCAAGACCTATAGCTTGTTATTGCTAGTTTGTGCCATTCCTTGCGGCATGTTTGCCATGGCCGATACATTCGAGCAACTCGCGTTAGCCCGCTTCCTACTCGGCTTCATTGGTGCTGGCTTTGTCATCGGTATTCGTTTGGTCAGTGAATGGTTCCCCGCCAATCAACTGGGTACTGCCGAAGGTATTTATGGCGGTTGGGGCAACTTTGGCTCAGCCGCTGCGGCGATGATACTGCCGGTGCTGGCGATATTTTTTGGTGGTGAAGACGGTTGGCGTTACGCAGTAGGTATTACCGGCGTGATCTGTTTTATCTATGCCTTCATCTTCTATTTTGGGGTACGTGATACGCCAGCAGGTGCCACCTACTTTAAGCCCAAAAGTTCAAAGGCGATGGAAGTAACCAGCGTCGGTGACTTTTACCTGTTACTGCTAATGAAGTTGCCATTGTTTGGCGCCTTAGCTCTGCTCAACTGGAAGCTGTCACCGTCGGGCGTTAGCTTAATCGGCGAACAGCTCAGTGTGCTGATCTATTTTGGTTTGGTGGCACTATTTATCTATGAGGTGATTGCCGCTTATCAGGTCAATAAGGCGATTTTCACCACCCCGGTTGAAGCCATTCATCAGTATCAATTTAAGCAAGTTGCGGTACTCAATGTACTGTACTTTGCCACTTTTGGTAGTGAGCTTGCGGTCATTTCGATGCTGCCACTGTATTTCTCCGAAACCTTTAATCTCGATATGGTGGTTGCCGGGTTGCTTGCCTCGACTTATGCCTTTATGAATCTTTTGTCTCGCCCACTCGGCGGCTGGATTAGCGATAAATATGGCCGCAAGAAAACCTTAATGATCTTAACCACAGGGCTGAGCCTGGGTTATGCGGTTATGGCAACTATCACTGGTGATTGGCCGCTAGTACTGGCCGTTGCCGCAGCAATGAGCTGTTCGTTCTTCGTGCAAGCCGGCGAAGGCGCAGTATTTGCCGCCGTACCGTTAATAAAACGTCGCTTAACCGGACAAATTGCGGGAATGACCGGTGCTTATGGCAATGTCGGCGCGGTATGTTATCTAACGGTATTGTCGTTTGTCAGCTATTCAACTTTTTTCTGGGTAATTGCAGTGAGTGCCTTTGTCGGCTTATTAATGTTATTTTTAATGAGCGAACCCAAAGGCGCCATGGCAGAAATATTGCCTGACGGCACAGTAGAACTAATAAAGGTGGATTAGGGTGGTCATACTGGTCAGTTAAGCGAATAATTATAGCGTCAGTGGATTTTTTGATGTGCTTGTAAGCTTACCTTTTTATTTAAGATCATCACACGCACACCAGTTACTTTCTTTGCTTCGCCAAAGAAAGTAAAGCGAGAAAATAGGGAAAAATGAAAGCAGCCAACGACAATTTAACCATCACCTTTGGCGGCTATTCAAGCCAAGGCGCCAAGGATGAAAACCAAGACGCCTTCGCGCTAAAGATCAGCCAAGGCAACGACTTAGCGCTAAAGGGGCACCTGGCGGTTATCGCCGACGGCGTCTCTAGCGCTAACTGTGCGGCTAAGGCTAGCCAGATGAGCGTGTGTCACTTTATTGAAGAATATATGGCAACGCCGGCGACGTGGTCGGTGCAAAAATCTGCTGCGACGGTGCTCTCATCCCTCAATAATTGGCTTTATTCACGGCAGTTGGTTAACACCGAGTCAGGCGAATTGGAGCAGTGGTTAAGCACCTTTTCTGCGTTAGTGTTGCGTGATGACCGCGCCTTTGTCTTTCATGTTGGCGACTGCCAAATCGTCAAAATAAATGCCGATGGTTACCAAATCCTAACCAAGGAACATGCAACACCATCGGGCATTCTCAATCGTGCACTGGGTGCCAGCGAGCATATCGAGGTTGATGTGTGCTCAACGCCATTGGATATCGGTGACATCTTAATGCTTAGCTGTGATGGCGTGTATCAGCATATGTCCAAACAACAAATTAGCATGATAATCACCCGCCAGGATAATCTTGAGCTAGCCGCGCAAGAAATCGCGACGCTCGCCGCAACACAAGGCTCTTTGGATAATCTAACCTGCTTACTACTCAAGATTGAGCAATTACCCAAACAGGCTTTTAATCAGCTGTTATTCAACCGTAAGCAACAAGTCATTCCCCCGCCATTACCGGTCGGTGCCAAAATAGATAATTTCAAAATAATTGAAATATTGGAACAGAGTACTCGCTCGCACATCTATCTAGCCAAAGATCTGCAACAAGACAAACTGATGGTATTAAAGATGCCCTCACTCAACTTTACCGATGATCAGGCCTATTTAGACGCATTCATCAAAGAAGGCTGGATTGGCGATACCTTAAACCATCCGGCGGTGATGAAGATAAGCGCGCAACAGCCTCCCAGTAAGTTTATCTATCATGTTTGTCAGCATGTGCAGGGTCAGACACTGGCACAGTGGATTAATGACAATGCCAGCCCAAGTTTAAGTGACGTGCGCGATATCGCCGGTCAGCTGATCACAACGCTGCGCGCGCTGCAACGCAGCGATGTCACGCACGGCGATATAAAGCCAGACAATTTTATGATCGATGGTCACGGCAGAATTATGTTGATCGATTTAGGCAGCTGTAGCGTTGGGGCTTTGGCCACGTCGACATCGGCATTGCCATTAGGCACGCTAACCTATAGTGCACCCGAGCTATTTTATGGTGCCAGCGCTAACACGCAGTCCGACTTATTTTCGTTGGCGGTGGTGATCTATCAGATGTTGTGCCAACACCTGCCGTATAAAGAGATAAGCCATGTCGATAATGCGCCCAGTGGTTATAATTTGTGGCGCTATCGCCCGCTGAACACCTATCGCAAAGATCTGCCTGACTGGCTAGACATGGTGCTAGCCAAAGCGCTATCGGCGGATCCCAGCAATCGTTATCAACACTATAGCGAGTTTATCAGCGAGCTTAGTACCAATCACACGCCTGCGCGGCAGCAGCCACAACAGCGCCCACTGTTAGAGCGCGACCCAGTGCGTTTCTGGCAGAGCGTTAGCTTTGGTCTATTTTTTATGCTGCTTATCAGTTTATTTATCGGTTAAGCCTTTATTGCAATTGCTTAGAAATCAGTTACATTTAATAGCAACAGCATTGCCGACATTATGGGATACACATGGCCGCACAATCAAACTCAGTTAAAAGCATTCTCTATGCCCTCGCCGCGAACGGCGCGATCGCCATCGCCAAATTTGTTGCGGCGATTTATACCGGCTCTGGCTCGATGATGGCAGAAGCCGTACACTCCAGTGCCGATTGCACCAATCAGGGGCTGTTGTTATTGGGCTTAAAGAAAGCCAAGAAGCCGCCAACCATCGAGCATCCGTTAGGTCACGGCAAGGAGATTTATTTCTGGTCGTTTATTGTTGCGATCATGCTGTTTAGCGTCGGCGGCATGTTTTCCATCTATGAAGGCATGCACAAACTCGACAGCACCGAGCCATTGTCTAATCCATGGATCGCCATTGGCGTATTAGTCTTTGCTATCCTGGCCGAGGGCGGCTCATTATGGGGCTGTATCCTTGAAATCAATAAGACCCGCGGCGATCGTTCATTATGGCGATGGTTTAGAGAGAGCCGTCAAAGTGAATTGGTGGTGGTGTTCGGTGAAGACTTAGCAGCGCAGATGGGTCTCGTGTTTGCCCTTGCTGCCATTGGTCTAACCATGATCACTGGCAATCCTATTTATGACGCGATAGGCTCGATCGTAATAGGTATTCTACTGATTATTATCGCCATTTTAGTTGCCCGCGAAGTCAAAGACTTATTGGTTGGTCAAGGCGTCGACCCGCTTGTTGATGTCAAGATGCGTGAATTTTTACATAATCAGCCACAAGTCAGAGGGATCTATAACATGCTGACCCTGCAATTAGGCAACGATGTGATGGTGGCAATTAAGGCACAAATGCCAGCAGGATTGTCTGGCAAAGAGCAAATTGATGCAATTAACCAGACCGAAGCGGCGTTTAAGGCCGAGTTCCCGCAGGTATTGTGGCTGTTTTTTGAGCCCGACTGTAAAGATTAACCAAGCAAACTTTCGGGTTGATCAAACAACTGTTGTATAGTGTCAAAGAAGCGGCCGACATGTAGCCCGTCCATCACGCCATGATGCACCTCTACCGAGAGGGGCATCATCAATCCTTGCTCGGTCTTTTTGGCTTTACCATAGATGATTTTGGGAATGCTATCTACCTGATCGGTACTTCTGGCATTGCTAAAACTAGTAAAGTGAATCCAAGGGATCACCGACATATGAATCACATCGTGTGCCATCTCTTGACCAACAAACTGACTCATCATAAAAGGCGTGGCTTTCACGTGCTGTTCCACCACTTTGGCCTGTGCGGCGAAGGACGAAAAATCTTTGCCATAGGGTAAGTCACAAAAACGCATCGTTTCATCATCTGCCAATATTGCGCAGCTTACCGAGATATTGTCATAGATCCGCAGTTCTTGACCCACCATGCGGTATTTAAAGGGTAAATGTTGATTAACCGCTACCTGAGTTAAATAAAGATAGGCATGAAAGAAACTTAGTTGATGCCCCTTACAAGTTTGCATCAAGCGGCTAGCATCGACATTACTGCAAATGTTAAACCATGGCTGACTAGTACCCTGATAAAATTTGTAATGTTCGTGGCGATTCCACGTGCTTAAATCTAACAAGGTGTAACTCATGATAGTGCCTGCTTTATGTTGACGGCCAAACGATCAACCAAGCGCATGCGCGACTCACGTGTGGCCCATGCAATATGAGGCGTGATCAACAGATTAGCCCCTTGATAGTCAAGTAATACGTTACCAGTAACCGGTGGCTCCTGTGATAAAACATCCAGCGCTGCGCCAGCTATTTCTCCTTGCGCCAAGGCACTGACTAACGCCGCTTCATCAATCAAGCCACCACGTGCGGTATTAATGAGCAGCGCACTTCTTTTCATCTTGGCGAGGGATCCTTGATTGATTAAATGCGCAGTATCATCGCTCAATGGACAATGCAGGCTAATCACATCGCTAAGTGTTAGCAGATGATCGAAGCTCACTCGGCCTGCGCGCACACTAGCTGCATTAGGCCGTTCGCTAATTAATACCGTCATGCCAAATGCCTTGGCGATATTAGCCGTGGCCTGACCGAGACTACCATAACCCACCACACCAAAGGTTTTACCCGCCAGTTCCATCATGGGATGGTCTAAGTTGCAAAAATAAGAACTCTGCTGCCAACCGTCTTGCGCGATAAACCGCTGATAATCGCGACTACGTCCCGCCAGTTGCAGCAACATATTAAAGCAATGCTGCGACACAGCAGGCGCAGCATACCCTTGCACATTAACCACCTTAATGCCCAAGGCGGTTGCGACTTCAAGATCGATATTATTGGTGCCCGTAGCGGCCACCGCGATTAACTTTAACTTAGGCAATGCTTGTAAGGTGTGCTTATCAAGCACCACTTTGTTGGTCACAATAACCAACGCATCGCGGCATCTAGTGATGATTTCGCTTGCGGATGTCTGCTGGTAAATAGTCCATTGCTTGAACAAATCACTCAACGGGGTCAACGAAATATCATTACCCATCGTTTCAACATCTAAAAAAACGCCACAGCTCATGGTGCTATTACTACCCTTTGGTTATATTTGCTGATAGTCTAACCCTAACTTTCCTCCAACACTATAGTCTAGCGGCGTGTGCCATGGCGATTGACCCTAAAAAGATTGGAAAAAGCGTTAAAGATTGTCCACAATGCCGAAAAATTCGCGCTATCGTGATCTGGGCTATTTTGATGCTGCTGCTGTATAATGTTTACTATGCCTAAGGCTTGTTGCACGCGAGATCACTCAGTACATTAAGCTAAACACGTCAATACCTATAATTTATTGATATAAAGCACTGTAGATAATTTGAGATATGGATATAATGACGTTTTTTAGGGACCCTTTTTTAAAGGACACGACTTAATGTGGACTGATATTTCATCGTTTGGCGCGGCCATTTTTTATGCCATCAGTTTGGCCATGGTCTTACGCGGACTATTTTTGCAGAGCCCAATTAATGAAAAGTTAATTTTCGGCTTAGCCAGTATCGGCATTGGCTTTCATGCCATTTCTCTGAGCACTACCATTTTAGCCTCCGACGGCCAGAATATGAGTATTCTCATTGTTGCCTCGATTGTCAGTTGGCTAATTGCAGCAATGCTGACCATTGCCATTCGAAAGTTTGCCATCATTACCCTGTTACCTGTGGTCTATGGTTTTTCGTTACTGGCGGTGCTTGGCATGTGGTTAGTTCCTTCAACGTATATCACGCACTTTGAGACTCACCCAGAAGTACTTATCCATATCTGCTTGGCTTTAAGCGCTTATAGCACCTTGGTGATTGCCGCTTTTTATGCCATTCAACTGCACCTTATCAATAACCGTCTTAAGAACAAAAAACTCAACTTGGCGTCATCACCCTTGCCGCCGTTACTAACGGTTGAGAAGCAGTTATTTCAGCTAGTCGTTGCTGGCCTGATGTTATTAACCCTGTCGTTAATGACCGGTTTCTTCTTCTTAGAGGATATGTTGGCCCAGGGCAAAGTGCACAAGACAATACTCTCTATTTGCGCTTGGTTTTTATATAGCTTCTTGATTTGGCGTCACCATCAACATGGTGTTAAAATTAAAACCGCGGTAAGTATCACGATTTTTGGCGCTGTATTACTGACGTTAGCCTATTTTGGCAGTCGTTTAGTCGCCGAATTAATCGTTCAATAGTACCGATGTCAGGTTGAAAACCTTGACCCTAACTCACTAACGCCGTATAACAGAATACCAACTACAACGAGGAAAAACCTACTTGGACAGTATATCTACCCCAACATTATTTGGGATCCTGTTCGGACTTGTATTTTTATCAGCTTATTTTTCAAGTTCAGAAACAGGCATGATGTCTATCAACCGATATCGCTTGCGCCATCAGGTTAAGAACAACAACAAAGCCGCCAAACGTGTCGACAAATTGCTGCAACGCCCGGATCGTCTGATCGGTCTGATCCTCATTGGCAACAATCTTGTTAATATTCTCGCCTCGTCAATTGCTACTGTTATCGGTATTCGCCTATATGGCGATTATGGTATTGCTGTGGCTACGGGTGCGCTGACCTTTGTAATCTTGATTTTTGCCGAGGTTACACCAAAGACTATCGCCGCCTTACATCCAGAACGCGTAGCCTTTCCCAGCTCATTAATCTTATTACCACTGCTAAAGATCCTCTATCCGTTCGTGTGGTTGGTTAATATCATTACCAATGGCCTATTACGACTTGTTGGGGTGAGGAGTGATGAGCAGACTCAAGATCAATTGAGTAGCGATGAACTACGTACCATTGTCAGCGAAACCAATGGCATGATCCCCAAGACTCACCAAGATATGCTAACCAGCATTCTTGATTTAGAAAAAGTCACGGTAGAAGACATCATGATCCCGCGTGCTGAAATCGGTGCCATCGATGTCAATGACGAGTGGAAAAGCATTCAACGTCAGCTTAGTCATTTGCAGCACACTAGGATCTTATTATATCGTGATAAAATCGATGATGCTGTTGGCTTCATTCATGCCCGCGATTTGATGCATCTGCATTCCAAGGCTAACTTTGATAAATCAAACCTTATCCGTGCGGTGCGTGAGCTTTATTTCATCCATGAATCCACTACGCTTAATGTGCAGTTGCTTAAGTTTCAAGAGAACAAACAACGTATCGGTCTAGTGGTCGATGAATATGGTGATATTCAGGGGCTCGTTACCCTAGAAGATATTCTTGAGGAGATTGTTGGCGAGTTTACCACCAGCGTATCACCAACGGTTAGTGAAGAGATACAGTTACAGGAAGACGGCAGTTACCTGGTTGAAGGCTCGATGAATATTCGAGAAATGAACCGTGAGATGGACTGGAATTTCCCCATCAATGGCCCTAAAACCCTTAACGGCTTATTGCTAGAGCATTTTCAAGATATCCCAGCGCCAGGCATCAGCATTCGCCTTGCGGGTTACCCGCTTGAAATTATTAATGTTGAAAGCAATAAGGTGCAATCAGTACGTATAATACCGGCGCACTACCATTCCCCTACCGGTGATTCACAGCAAGACGAGCATTAATGCTTAAGTGGGTTAAGTCAGGTGACTTAACCCCCTTTTATTCTTTATAAACGGACAGCTCTCCACCATAAAAGTCACGTTTTCCTGCACCCTAATATTGTCAGCGAATTACCGTTACGCATATCCTCGGCTCGGTCTCCCCGCTTTGCCATGAATGGCAGTACTTAGATTTTGTCAGAAACAATAAAAAAGGGCAGCCACTTGGCTGCCCTCTTGTATTAAATAATCGTTAGATTACTTCTTTTTCTTAACCGCTTTTGGATTAGGAAGATCGGTGATCGATCCTTCATAAATCTCAGCAGCCATGCCGATTGACTCATGCAATGTTGGGTGAGCGTGAATCGTTAGACCGATGTCTTCAGCGTCACAACCCATTTCAATTGCTAGGCCAATTTCGCCCAGTAGTTCACCAGCGTTATCACCAACTAGCGCGCCACCGATAACACGGTCTGTGTCTTTATCGAAGATTAGCTTAGTTAGGCCGTCTGATACGTCAGAGGCGATTGCACGGCCACTTGCAGCCCAAGGGAACTTAGCTACTTCATAGTTGATGCCTTGTTCTTTCGCTTCTTTCTCGGTTAAACCAACCCATGCTACTTCAGGGAAAGTGTAAGCAATTGAAGGAATGACTTTAGGATCGAAGAAATGGTTCTTACCGGCAATAACTTCAGCGGCAACATGCGCTTCATGCACACCTTTATGTGCCAGCATTGGTTGACCAACAACATCACCCACAGCGAAGATATTTGGCACGTTAGTACGCATCTGCTTATCGGTGTTAATGAAACCACGTTCACAAACAGCGATACCAGCACCTTGTGCGCCAACGAGTAAACCATTTGGCGCGCGGCCGATAGCCACAAGTACTGCGTCATAACGAATTGCTTCAGTCGGCGCTTTCTTGCCTTCAACCGACACGTAAATGCCGTCTTCTTTCGCTTCAACTGCCGTTACTTTCGTCGACAACATGATGTTGAAACGCTTCTTGTTGGCTTTAGTGTAGATGCGAACCATGTCAGCATCTGCAGCCGGGATTAGTTGGTCAAACATCTCAACCACATCCACTTCACTGCCAAGTGATTCATAAACAGTGCCCATCTCAAGACCGATGATACCACCGCCCATGATCAGTAATTTCTTCGGCACGTTGTCTAGCTTAAGCGCGTCAGTTGAATTCCAGATGCGTGGATCGCTATGTGGAATAAACGGTAGTTCGATTGGGCGTGAACCTGCCGCGATAATCGCGTTATCGAAGTTAATAGTAGTGGTTTCTTCACCCTCAACAACCATGGTAGTGGTGCTGGTGAATTTAGCAGTGCCGACAACAGTCTTCACTTTACGCATCTTAGCCATGCCACCAAGACCGCCGGTAAGTTGGTTAACAACACCGTCTTTGTAACCACGGATCTTATCAAGATCGATTGTTGGTTCGCCAAAGCTAACGCCGTGTGCGTCGATGTGCTTCGCTTCTTGAATAACTTTTGCTACGTGAAGCAATGCTTTTGAAGGGATACAACCAACGTTTAGACATACGCCGCCTAACGTTGAGTACTTCTCAACAATGACTACGTCTAAACCTAAATCCGCTGCACGGAACGCTGCTGAATAACCTGCAGGGCCTGCGCCTAATACCACAACCTGTGTTTTGATTTCGTTGCTCATTTTCACCTCGGTGTCTGTTCGCGACTACTTGTGTATAACCGCGATATCTATGTTCTTTTTTATTAGCGTAATTTTAACCAGCTATCACTAAGTTGTATAGTGTAATTGCTTAACAAACTATGCTTTTTATTTGGGTGTTTGTCTATCTGCCGCCCGAAGGCGGCTCAATGACTACAGTACCAAACGGCGGATGTCAGATAATACGCCCGCTAAGGTCGCGCTAAAGCGCGCGGCCTCAGCACCATCGATCACGCGGTGATCGTATGATGTTGATAATGGAACCATCAGTTTTGGTAAAAACTCATTACCATTCCACTTAGGCTTAATTTCTGATTTAGAAACCCCTAAAATAGCAACTTCAGGTGCATTAACAATCGGTGTAAACGCTGTGCCGCCAATACCACCAAGACTTGAGATAGTAAAACAACCACCCTGCATGTCTTGTGCTTTTAGCTTGCCATCACGGGCTTTCTTAGATATTTCACCCAGTTCGCGTGACAACTCGTGAATGCCTTTCTTATCGACATCACGTACCACGGGAACCATCAAACCATTTGGCGTATCAACCGCAATACCGATATGAATGTACTTTTTAAGAATGAGTGACTCACCGTCAACGCTCAATGATGAGTTAAACGTTGGGTGTGCAGCAAGCGCTTTAGCAGCCGCTTTCATGATAAACACCAATGGCGAAATTTTAAGACCCAGTTTCTGCTTTTCCGCGAGAGCATTTTGCTCTTTACGAAATACTTCTAGCTCGGTGATGTCTGCTTCGTCAAAATGAGTAACATGTGGAATAGTTACCCAGTTGCGATGCAAGAATGGTCCAGAAATTTTCTGAATACGAGAAAGTTTCTTCTCTTCTATCCCACCAAATTTAGAGAAATCAACAGGCTTCACACTAACAACACTAAGGCCGCCTTCGTTTTTACCTGTTGTTGCTGTAGCAACTGACGCTTTAGGACGCGATAACTCGTACTTAACGTATGACTGAACATCATCACGTAATACTCGACCTTTACGGCCCGTACCAGTAACGAGGGTTAAATCAACGCCAAATTCACGAGCAATACGACGTACCGACGGTGACGCATGCGCTTTAGTACGCTTGCCTTGAACACTCTGTGATGGATGAGCAGGCACCGGCGGCGCTTTAGGTGCTGGCACCGGAGCAGATACTGCAACAGGTGCTGGCGCAGCGACGGGCGCAGAGACTGCGGTTTCAGTGACAGTGCCACCAGCTGTTTCGATCACTGCAATCACGGTGCCAGTGGCTACTTTACCACCCACATCGATGCGCAATTCCTTAATCACTCCAGCAAAAGGCGCCGGCACATCCATCGTTGCCTTGTCTGTTTCTAGCGTGATTAGGCCGTCTTCCTCGGCAACCGTATCACCGACTTTAACTAAGACTTCGATAACGTCCACTTCGCCGTCTTCGCCAATATCTGGCACTGCAACATCTTGCAGTGCAGGTGCTGTTGACGCAGCGACTGGCGCAGGAGCCACAGCAACTGGTGCAACAACAGCAGGAGCCGATGCAACAGCAGCGGCAGCCTCTTGAACACTTGCAGTTTCAATCAGCACAATCAGTGAGCCTTCACCCACTTTATCGCCAACGACAACCTTAACCTCGGTCACGGTGCCGGCAAATGGTGCTGGTACATCCATGGTCGCCTTGTCCGTTTCAAGGGTAATGAGGCCATCTTCTGCGGCAACGACATCGCCAACAGCAACCAAGACTTCGATGATCTCAACCTGACCATCTTCACCGATGTCAGGCACATGCACTTCTTGAACCGCGGACGCAGCAGGAGCAGCAACTGGTGCTACTTGAGCAACGAGCGCTGGTGCAGCAGGAGCCGCTTCAACGCTAGCCTCAACCACTGGAGCTGGCGCAGCAGCGCCCGCTACAGTCATTGCACCAATGCGTGAACCTATCGATACTTTATCGCCAACACTTACACTTAGCTCGCTAAGGGTGCCAGAAAATGGCGCGGGAATATCCATAGAGGCTTTGTCAGACTCAACGGTGATTAACGCCATTTCTTCTTCGATGGTATCGCCTACGGCGACACAGATTTCAATAATTTCTACTTCTTCGCCACCAACGTCAGGGACTAAGATATCTTGTAAATCAGACATATGATTTATCCTTATGCGTAAAGTGGGTTAATTTTATCGCCATCAATACCAAAACGCTCCATTGCGCTTAACAGTACTGACTGCTCAATTTTACCGCGTTTAACCAATTCAGACAGCGTTGCAACAACGATGTTTGCCGCATCAACTTCAAAGTGAGCACGTAAATTAGCACGGCTATCACTGCGACCAAATCCATCGGTACCCAATACTTTGTAGCTACCAGGAATGTATGCACGTACTTGCTCGGCGAATGCTTTCATGTGATCCGTTGACGCAATAACAATGCTATCTTCATCGTTGCCAAGTACCTGCGTGATGTAAGGCACTTTATCGGCCTTAGTCGGGTTAAGCATGTTTTCACGCTCAATTGCCTGACCATCACGTCCTAGCTCATTGAATGAGGTGACGCTGTATAGTTCACTAGTCACGCCAAATTCGTCGGCAAGAATAGTCGCAGCACTGCGAACCTGCTCGAAGATTGAACCACAACCTAATAGCTTAACCGTATTCGCGCCGTTGCTCTTAACCGTAGCAAACGGGTAAATACCCTTGATAATTCCTTCAGAAACACCTTCAGGCATCGCCGGTTGCTGGTAATTTTCATTAAGCGTGGTTAGGTAGTAATAGATGTTTTCTTGCGCTTCACCGTACATCCGTTCGATACCGTTTTGTACAATCACCGCGAGTTCATAACCGTAGGTTGGATCGTAAGATACACAGTTTGGAATAGTGCCCGCCTGAATATGGCTGTGGCCATCTTGATGTTGCAAGCCTTCGCCATTAAGCGTTGTACGACCAGACGTTGCACCGACCATGAAACCACGCGCTTGCATGTCGCCAGCTGCCCAAGCCATGTCACCAATGCGTTGGAAACCAAACATTGAGTAGTAGATGTAGAATGGGATCATCGGACAATCGTTAACCGAGTAAGACGTGGCCGCCGATACCCAAGAACCCATTGCGCCTAGCTCGTTAATCCCTTCTTGCAATACCTGACCAGAGGTATCTTCACGGTAATAAGCCACTTGATCGCGATCTTGCGGGATATACTTTTGACCTTCGTGAGCATAGATACCGATTTGACGGAACATCCCTTCCATACCAAAGGTACGTGCCTCATCGGGTACGATAGGCACAACGCGCTTACCAATTTCGCGGTCTTTAACCAACGCAGTCATGATACGCACCATCACCATGGTGGTTGAAATTTCACGCTCGCCAGAGCCTTTTAACACGTTATCAAAAACGCTAAGGCTTGGAATATTTAACTGACCAGAGAATTTAGGCTTACGCTGTGGCAATACACCACCTAACTCATCACGACGCGCTTTCATGTACTTCATCTCAGCGCTGTCTGCACTTGGACGATAGTAAGGAAGGTTAGGCAAGTCTTCGTCAGATACAGGGATATTGAAACGGTCACGGAACTGCTTAAGCACTTCGATGTCCATCTTCTTCACGCCGTGAGCAATGTTTTTGCCCTCAGCAGAGTCACCCATACCGTAACCTTTAACCGTTTTAGCCAAGATAACTGTTGGACGACCTTTAGTCGCTTTCGCTTTCGCATAAGCGGCATAAACCTTCATTGGATCATGACCACCACGGTTTAGACGCCAGATGTCGTCATCCGTCATGTTGGCAACCATTTCAGCCGTTTCAGGGTACTTGTTAAAGAAGTGCTCACGCGTATAAGCGCCGCCCTTCTGCTTACAGTTTTGGTATTCACCATCAACGGTTTCTTCCATCAACTGCAATAGTTTGCCGCTGGTATCACGTGCTAACAATGAATCCCAGTAGCGGCCCCAAATAACCTTGATCACTTCCCAGCCTGCGCCGCGGAACTCGCCTTCGAGCTCTTGAATGATCTTGCCGTTACCACGAACAGGTCCATCGAGACGCTGTAAGTTACAGTTGATGATGAAACAAAGATTATCCAGTCCTTCACGTGCTGCAAGGCCGATCGCGCCCAATGATTCCGGCTCATCACACTCGCCATCACCCATGAAGCAATATACCGTTTGTCCGGAACAATCTTTAATGCCACGGTCGGTTAGGTACTTAAGGAAGCGTGCCTGATAAATGGCTTGAATTGGGCCAAGGCCCATAGATACTGTTGGGAACTGCCAATATTCAGGCATCAGTTTAGGATGCGGATAAGAAGAAAGTCCTTCACCACCGGCTTCTTGACGGAAGTTATCCATTTGATCTTCAGTAAAACGACCTTCAAGGAATGAACGGGCGTAAATACCTGGGGAAATATGTCCCTGGAAGTAGACTAAATCGCCACCATCTTTATCATTTGGCGCCTTGAAAAAATGGTTAAAACCAACATCATATAAGGTAGCTGACGATGCAAAGCTCGCTAGGTGACCGCCCAGCTCTAAATCTTTCTTAGAGGCACGTAATACCATGGCTTGGGCGTTCCAACGAATAATTGAACGAATGTTACGTTCAATCTGTGGATCGCCCGGCATATGAGGCTCTTGGCCAGTTTGAATAGTATTCACATAAGCCGTGGTCGTGGTATAAGGTAGGTGAGCGCCGTTGCGGCGCGCCTTATCGATTAATTTCTCAAGTAGAAAGTGAGCGCGCTCTGGACCTTCTTCTTGAAGAACCGCTTCAAGGGCGTCGATCCACTCTTGAGTTTCTTGAGGGTCGACATCGCTAAAGTTGATGTTGGACATGGTCTTTTCCTTATATTTATCTTATCAATCCAACTCAGGGTTGATAATTCAATTATATTTCAGCCATACGGCTAATAGCCGCACTTTAAATATTATAAATCCCGCGGTTAGGCAGGATCGTGTTTTATCTTAATCTGTATTCTGTATTCTGCGCAGCGCGCGTTGTACTCGCGAGTCTTCTTGGCGCACCGACAGCAACACATCTTCGATGTAAGCTAAATGCGCATTAGACGCATTGCGGGCCTGTTCAGAATCGCGTGAAACAATCGCTTCTATCAGCGCACTTCGATGCTTATTGCTACTGGCCACCGCTTGATTGTGGCGATAGAGCAATTCAAGGTTTTGCGCAATGTTTTGACGCAACAGTTCACTCATACTTAGCACTAAGTGCAGCATGGCTACATTGTGTGACGCCTCAGCAATGACTTTATATAGCTCTACAATGGCATCGGCTTCATCATCAATATTATTCGCCTGTTGCGCCGTAGCAATCTCTGACTGACACTGACGTATCCGTTCAAAGTCTGTCGTGGTGCCACGAATCGCCGCATAAAAAGCTAACATACCTTCCGTAGCATGACGAAATTCAAGCAAGTCATATTGACTCTCAGGATCATTCGCAATGAGTTCTAATACTGGATCGCTTAGGCTCTGCCATAGCTGTTCCTGCACGTAGGTTCCGCCGCCTTGACGACGAGACAGTAATCCTTTTCCCTCTAATGCCTGAATCGCCTCTCTGATCGATGGACGTGATACTTCAAACTGCTTCGCTAAATCGCGTTCAGAAGGTAGCTTCTCACCAGGACGTAATGTCCCTTCCAAAATCATTGTTTCAAGCGCGGTCACAATCGCATCGGAAAGCTTTGGCTGCCTGATTTTACGATAGGTCATTATTCCCTCTTTTATTAAATTGGTATTACCAATTAACCATCGTGTGAGAATCTAGCAAATTACAGCAGAAATGTCCACCATCGAAGTACCGACATGATGTCTATATCAATAAGTGTGCAGCATAGAATTAATCTTCGAAAAATAGCTAAGAGATTGCGGTGGTGGAGATTTTAGACAGGATAAATCGACATCTAAGAAATAGTACTGATAAAACGAGCGCTTATGCCTATCAATGGTAAGACCATTAAACGCCCGTTTAAAATTAATGTTTAAATGTTACGTTTGAATGTGGTTGATTACAACAAAACGCCAAAAATCGTTAACATCGAGACCATCACTGCCAATAGCAGCAGGGTACGCTTGGCCAACTGCACCAAGCGGCAGGTGCCAGCCATGGTAACGCACTCTTGATCTTCGTCCTGATCTTTGGCGATCTGCTCGGCAGCCATTGCCACCTTACTCACCACGTCATACGCCGGTAACTTAACGTTACTACACAAGCTAAACCAAACCGGCACGGCATGAGAGAAATTTCCGACTAACACATAGGCAAACGCAACAATTCGGGCGGGTAACCAGTCGATCAAGAACAATAACCTCTTGACCCAATTGAGCTCGATAATGTCCTGTTTAAACATCATTAAATCGAGGGTACGCAACGTCGTATAGAACACCACGGCGACTGGGCCGCCAATAATCATCATCAATACGACGGCGCAATAGTAACGATAATTAATCCACGCCAGCTGACGCCCAACCCGCGTAGCGAGCATGCATTGGTCGTTGACCTTGACTGATTCTACATCGAGCAACTGCGCCGCAATATGGTAGCTGCCTTGTGTATCTTGATGACACACCGACAATAAATATTGTTTATAGAGCTTTCGATATCCGACACAGGCGATGCAAACTAGGGTAATGACAACCCATAACACTAAACTAAATAAGCCAAAGACTAAACCATCCACTAGCCTAAGCAGCCCATAGGTCAATAATGCTGGGACAAAGATAAGCAGCACGGCAAAACTAGCACTCGTACGCTCTAGCGTTAAGGCAACACGTTGATAAAATAAATCTAACCAATATTGAAATTGCCAGCGCGGCCCCAACTCAGCGGTACGTTCAATGATTAAGGCGAGCAGCAGTGAAAAAAGGGCCATAGATATCTCTAAGAAATTTAATTAACGAATCAGCATTACATCGAGTCTATCATGATTATTCATCGAAAGATCAAAGATAACCGCGATAACGCGACCAATCAAATGCAGCCCCAGGATCGGTTTTTCGAACTGGCGCAATATCACAATGACCGACAATTCTTTGCGAATTAATCAGCGGATAGCGCCGCTGTATTTGTTGGGTAAGCTGTGCCAACGCCTTATACTGTGACTCGGTGTAAGGCGCAGAGTCAGTGCCCTCTAACTCAATACCAATCGAGTAATCATTACATTGAGCAACCCCCTCAAAACTAGAAACGCCGGCATGCCATGCGCGCTGTTCAGTCGCCACATATTGCGTCACCATGCCATCGCGATTGATCATAAAGTGCGCCGAGACCTGCAGCCCTTTAAGTTGCTCAAAATAGGGATCGAGGCTGCAATCCAAACTGCCGCTAAAAAGATCATCAATATAACCGCCGCCAAATTGCCCCGGCGGTAGGCTAATGTTGTGAATAACTAACAACGAGACTTCACTGCCCGCTGGCCGTTGATTTACATGAGGAGATGGGCACTGACGAAGGTCATTAAACCAGCCTTGACGATTAATACTATTCACTCGATTTACCAGCATTGGATTGAAGATGTTAGTGTACACTAGTACTTTACCTCACTGGTAATGAGTTGAAGGGATCATACAATGGATAAAAGTGCTAAAATCATGTGGGGGCTATTCTGGTTGGTGGCTTTATTCGCCCTGAGCTATTTTTTTCAGGATAAAATTGAGAAAAAATTCAATCCTAATCAACGACTAGACTCGCAAGCCCAACACGGACGCATCAGTGTCGTTTTGGAGCAAAACGCCCAAGGTCATTACGTGCTAAGCGGCACGATTAATCAGCAGCCAGTGACTTTTTTACTCGACACCGGGGCCACCCAAGTTGCGATACCTGCTCATCTTGCCAGCACATTAGGCCTGCGCGCAGGTCGCGAGCAACGCGTCAGCACCGCCAATGGTACGATTGGCGTCAAGGCCACCACCATCAAACAGCTCACCTTCGGCGCCATCACCCTAAACAATCTCAAGGGGCACCTCAATCCAGGCATGAGCGATAACACAATTTTACTAGGCATGAACGCGCTAAAACAGTTAGAATTAGTGCAACGTAATAATACCCTAACCATTACGCAGTAAGCACCCCTCGCGTGCAAGTGTGTAAGCAGCAGATAGTAGACTAAAGCCATGTTACAAGATGATATTAAAAACGCGGTAACACTCGCACTCAATGAAGACTTAGGTTATCAAGCCTATACGGATGGCGATATTACCGCCAACCTAATTCCCGCCAACAATTGTAGCGAAGCCACCATTATTAGTCGCGACATGGCTATCTTTTGTGGCAAGGCTTGGGCCGAGGAAGTATTTAGGCAGCTCGGTGGCGAAGTCGCTATTCATTGGTTAGTGGATGACGGTGATACCGTCGCTCCTAATGAAGTATTATGCGAATTGTCTGGCCCAACTCGGCTATTGTTAACTGGCGAGCGTGTCGCCCTAAACTTCATTCAGATGCTCTCTGGTACCGCAACAATCACCAAACGTTATGTCGATGCCATTGAAGGCACCAATACGCGACTACTCGATACCCGCAAGACTATTCCAGGTCAACGCACCGCGCAAAAATATGCGGTTAAATGTGGCGGCGGAGTTAACCATCGCATCGGGTTATTTGACGCCTACTTAATCAAAGAAAATCATATCATGGGCTGCGGCGGCATCAGCCAAGCAATCAGCAAGGCGCGTGAACTTCATCCTGACAAGCCAGTAGAAGTAGAAGTAGAGTCTATCGATGAACTACGCCAAGCACTGGACGCGGGTAGCGATATTGTGATGCTCGACAATTTCGACATCGCAATGATGCTAGCAGCAGTGAAGTTAAATGGCGGTAAGGCAAAATTGGAAGTCTCTGGCAATGTGACTATCGATACCATCGGTGACTTTGCCAGAACTGGCATCGATTATATTTCAGTCGGCGCACTGACTAAACATATCGATGCAGTGGATTTATCGATGCGTTTGAAGTAATTAACGATTAAATACTACGCAATAAAAAGCTCCCCTGGGAGTTTTTTATTAAGCCCAATAATTAACAGAACTTAGCATTACCACAGGTTCCGACCCATTTTGTAATCGCTGCACCGACCTTGACGCCACCTGTTGGTGTTAGTGTATAAGTATCACCCACAACTATGCCCTTAACCGCGTTAGGGACAACTACAATTGCACCATTAGTTACTATTACAGAGGCAACCAAAACTGATGTGGTTGTAGCAGGTATTCCGTTGCTACCAGTATCACAATCAGCAATGGCATTGGTTAATACACAAATTTCCACAGAAGTTTTATACGGGCTAGTTGCCAGAATAACTTCTGAGAATGCCGCTTTTTGGGTGTATATTTGATACTGTGGCAATGCCACTGCCGCCAAAATACCGATGATCGCGACCACGATCATTAATTCGATAAGGGTAAAACCTTGTTGTATTTTCATCTTCTTTCCTTGAACAACTAAACAACACGATAAATTACTTTATCTAAACTCTAGACAATAAAAAAGCTCCCGAAGGAGCTTTTTTATTAAACGTAGTATTTAGCAGAATTTTTCATTACCACAGGTTCCGACCCATGCTGTGATTGGCGCACCAGCAGTAGCACCACCAGTAGGTGTTAGCGTATAAATATCAGTAGCTACGATCCCTTTGACTGCTTTCGGCGTCACTTTAATCACACCGTCAGCTACTTCAACCTTAGCGACCAAAGCAGATGCAGTAGTCGCCGGAATGCCTTTCTTTCCTAGGTCACACGCTGTCTTTGCATTGGTTAATACACAGATTTCGATCGCGCTCTTATAAGGGCTAGTGGCCAGAATAACTTCAGAGTATGCCGCTTTTTGGGTGTATGTTTGATACTGTGGCAATGCCACTGCTGCTAAAATACCGATGATCGCTACAACGATCATTAATTCGATTAGGGTAAAACCTTGTTGTACTTTTTTCATAATCTGTCCTTTAGAGTTATATCTATTATTACTCTTTTGTTGAGTAGCCATTAATAACGAACAATTTTCAATTGTGCCAAAGCCGATTGATAGACTCTGTGGGGCGCGAGATAACACCCCAACACACCATATTGCACAAAATTTCAACGGTTGTTCTATCTAGACTACCTAAAAAAAATAAAGAGTAAATGTAAATAACTCATTTTTATAATGTTTAACCCTAGTACCATTCTTTAGTATTAATAAAGAAGGAAAAATAGAGCTCACTTCCGCCCGAGCCTGTTACTGAAACATACAGCGCTTCCTAAGCAGAACTTAAAATTTACCATTGCCGCCGCTAAAAAACAACCGCCGAGCTTAATATAGCCAAAACCAATCCATAAAAATGCCGCCGAGTCTAACAATCTATAAGCACCGCCGTCACCATAATCGAAGGCATACCAAAGCCATGCAATACCCGAAAAATGACTAAATAATAAAGCGACTTAACAAATCGTGCTGCTGTTGCGTAACTTCTCGTTGATTAGTCATGGATAAACTCGTTGCTTGGGCGTTATCCACCACCTTTTGTGATAGATCTTTAATATTGGTGGTATTGCGATTTACTTCTTCCGCTACTAGGCTTTGCTCTTGAGCTGCCGAGGCTATCTGCATATTCATTTCAGTTATTTGATTGATGGCCGTACTAATACTCGACAATGCCTCATTTGCTGCCTGGGCTTTTCCTACACACAGTGTCGCCTCTTGTTGAGATTGTGACATCACACTAGCCATCGACATTGACCCTTGCTGTAACACCTCAATCATGTTTTTGATCTCAGATGTTGATGTTTGGGTGCGTTGCGCTAAATTTCTCACTTCGTCGGCAACGACAGCAAATCCGCGCCCTTGTTCGCCAGCACGGGCAGCTTCAATTGCAGCATTGAGTGCCAAGAGATTGGTCTGCTCGGCAATGCCGTTAATCACCGATAGGATGGTCTCGATAGATGCAGTTGACTCTTCGAGTTGCTTCACTTCCTTTACCGCATCTTCGATATGACTAGATAACTGCATGATTGATTCTGAGGTGTCGCTGACGATACTAGCTCCTTGTTGCGTCGCAATATCAGCCTCAGAGGCAGAGTCTGCCGCCTGTTTGGCAAAACCAGAGACTTCTAACGCCGTTGATGACATTTCATTCATCGCTGTGGCCAATAGCTCAAGTTCTGACAATTGCTGGTTCATGGCGTTTACTGCCTCCTCTGCACCCAGGGTGGTTTGCTCAGCGTTTTGCGATATGTCGCTAGCCAATGACTTACAATCACCAATTAGCGATTGTAAGTTCACCGAGAACGCGTTAAACCCTTTGGCTAACGTGACAAATTCAACATCACCTTCGGTTGATAAGCGTCGGGTTAAATCGCCATCACCACTAGCGATGTCCTGCATAGCCAGTGAAATATGATCGAGTGGACGCATCAACCGTTTAATTAGAACTAACAAGGCAATGATGCCCAGGAATAATGCGACAGTCGAATAAACAAAGGCCTGTGTGCGCATATCAGAGGTAACCATGCTGGCTTCTTTCTTATCGATGGCCACGCCTAAATACCAATCAAATCCGTCGACCTTAGTAAATTTAACTAACCAAGTCTTACCATTAACATCAACTTCCTCATGATGGTTATTTTTGGGATGTAGCGGCGCACCAAAAAAATCTTGTACCTGTTTGCCATTAAACTGTTGCTGTGGGTGAGATATTATTTTTCCATCATCACTGACCAGAAACGCATATCCTGAGTTCATAATCTCAACTTGATTTAAGATATCACCAAGCCCTGACAAACTAATATCTAAGAACATAGCGCCGATAAAGCGACCGTTTTGATGCATTGGCAAGCCCATCGAAACCACTATTTCTTTAGTGACACTGTCGGGATATGGCGCAGTAAAAGTAATCTTATTGTCACGTTTTGCTTGAACGTACCAGGGTCTTGTACGTGCATCGTAATCAGCAGCTGGCACCCAATTAACGTCATTGTCAACTAAGTGTCCATCAGATTCAAAACCAACACCGGCTAATACAAACGCTTCTTTAACTGCTGCTTTATTGTAGATTCGATCAATGTTAGCCACGCTAATATCATCTTCAATCAGATCGATGATATAAGAGCCCATTAGCTTTTTATCTGCCATGATTGCTGAAATGTTATTGGCCAAGTCATGCTCTATTTCACTAATACTCTCATCAATAATTTTATCAACACTGCCCTTTACTTGCATATATTGATTTATTGACAATAAGCACAATGAAGCTAACAAAATAGCTGACGCAGCACCGACTAATTTAGTTTTAAATTGCATTTTATCTCCTAAGCGTTCCAATTAAGTGGCACGACAAGCTTGCTTACCAAGCTTTTGAAAAGTTGTATTTGAACCCGACACTAAGCGCTGTGTAATCGTCAGACATATCAAATGTCTTGGTTAACAACTCAATGTGGATTTGAAAGTCTTTAGATAGTTTATGTTCTAAGGTCGCGTTAAAACCCTGATAAGATTGGTTATTGTCACTTGCAGTATCGTCATCCAATTCAAAGTAGCCCAGTTTTAATTTGTTCGCCTTGCTCATTTGATAAGCCAGAGAAACATCCACCGTTGATTGAGTTGTCTCAACGCCATTGAGCAACGCTAATTTACGTTGTTGCCAAGCGCCCGCTAAATAAACACCATTGGCAAAACTATTGGCGGCAGATAATGCAACGCTCTTTGATTGATGACCAACTTCATTTGATGTTGCAGCGAGAGGTATCTTTTGGCTTAAGTAAGTGGCTGCCACATGTAAATTATTATGGTCATAGCTAAGCCCGACATTAAGCATGTCATCACTGTTGCTGCCCTCATCGCCATTAAATTGCGCGCTGGCTAACAATGAAACATTTTGCCACTGTTGCTTATACGACACTAAATTATCGACAAAGAAAGGGCTAAAATTATCGTAGGCAAACGGCGCGTTCGCATGATTGAAGATATCGACATATTCGGCAATTAATAGGTACTGCACTGGGCGTTGCTTGCCAATAGCAACGCGTCCATAGGGACTGTTAAACCCAACATAGGCACGGCGGGCTTTGCCAAAGTTACCGTTATTTGCAATATCAATCGACCACTCACCATGGGCCAATGCACTCCAGCCTTTAGCGACTTCGTGTTCAAGATACAATCCGGCATGCGACAAGAAGTCGGTGACATCGGTTGTCGGTTCACGCTGATCGGCATAGGTAAGACTGGGCCTAAATGTCGCATATACCTTACTTTCATACTGTTTATCAGTGATTTGCTGCTGTTCGAGGATCTTTAGACGTTGTTTAAGGTTTTCAATTTCGTTGTCATTAGCCCAAGTAAAGAAACTAACTACACTTAAGAGTACTGCCAGCATCAATGTGCTAAGGCGATTAGATTTGATCATGTGACGTTTCCTTAATACTACTATTTACAGGTGTAATATGAAAATCGTCCGTGACTTTTTGCTATCGATTAGTTAAATAATTGTAACATTAACCAATTGATAAAAGAGTGATCGGCCAAGCAGTCTAGCCCATCCGTTCAACCTAAGACTTTGTCCTGTGTAATGCCAACAGCTCAGCTTGAGCTTTTTAGAAGTATAGTTCAATAACCTGATATTGTTTTTCCAAAAACATAATACTGCTACTAGGTCACTTTCAAACAAAAATAAAAGCCTAAACCTTTTAGTTAAACAGCGATTTTCATTTAAATAATGAGCAATAATCTCAGCTAAATTGGTAAATTATAGTCAATTTAGCTAATTTAGTTTAAGCTTGCAGGGAGCCTGCTTAATTTTTTTAATATACTCTAAATTAGCATTGACTATGCGTAATTGGCATAACACCTAAACGATCAAATGGAACTACTTTAAATGATAGGGAATTCCTCCTTTCACGGTTTGCTTAATACCTTAGTTAAGCATCAACTAATTGAGTTAGATGTGGCGCAGCAAGCCGTGCAAATGAGTGATCGTGAAAAGAAGCCATTTCTAGGCTACCTGGTGGAAAAAGGGCTTATTGATGCCACCAAAACCGCACTCGTTTGCAGTGAAGAATTCGGTGTCCCATTATTTGATATAAATAGCTTTGACAAAAGCCTATTACCGACCGATTTACTCAATGAAAAAAGGGTCACTAAGCATCATGCGCTGCCGCTTTTCGTGCGTGGAAATCGATTATTTATTGCCATTGGCGACCCAACCAACAACGCCGCTTTGGAAGAGTTCCAGTTTAATGCGGGTATGCGCACGGAAGCCATATTAGTCGCCGAAGACCAGTTGCAGGCCACCATTACCCAAGTTTTTGAATCGGACTCCTCGGCCCTGGCTATCGATGACTTTGATGAAGACGAACTCAGCGCGATCGATGTTGATCATGGTTCCCCCACCGATACCGGTGAGATAGAAGGTGACAAAGACGACCAACCCATCGTTATTTACATTAACAAGTTGCTAATGGACGCTATCCGTAAAGGCGCATCTGATTTGCACTTTGAACCGTACGAAAAAAGCTATCGGGTGCGTTTTCGCATCGACGGTATTTTACATGAGATGGGTAGCCCACCAGCCTATCTTGCTGGGCGATTAGCGGCACGTCTCAAGGTGATGTCTAAGATGGATATCTCCGAAAAGCGTGTTCCGCAAGATGGCCGGATAAAGCTTAAATTATCGGCAAAAAAATCTATCGATTTTCGCGTGAGTTCATTACCTACTTTATTTGGCGAAAAAATTGTATTGCGTATTCTCGATTCATCGATAGCGATGATGGGCATAGAAATGCTTGGTTATGAGCCCGAGCAGCGCAAACTCTATGAGGATACATTGCAACAGCCCCAAGGCATGATTTTAGTAACTGGCCCGACAGGCTCAGGAAAAACAGTTTCTTTATACACCGGGCTCAATATTCTCAACACGCCAGAGCGTAATATTTCCACCGCCGAAGATCCGGTGGAAATCAACCTAAGCGGGGTCAATCAAGTCCACATTAATACCAAGGCGGGATTAGATTTTTCAATGGCCTTACGCGCCTTTTTACGTCAGGATCCGGATGTCGTAATGGTCGGTGAAATACGTGACTTAGAAACCGCTGAAATCGCCATCAAAGCCGCACAGACGGGACACTTAGTATTATCTACGTTACATACTAACTCGGCAGCTGAAACCATCACCCGATTGATCAACATGGGCGTACCTGGTTATAATATCGCCAGCTCGGTGAGCTTAATTATAGCACAGCGTTTAGCCAGGCGATTGTGCGAGCATTGCAAGCAGCCCGAACAGCTGCCTGCGCAAGAATTATTAGGTTTAGGCTACAGTCCGGATCAGGTAGCACAGTCACCGACCTTTTATGCCCCTGTTGGCTGCGATAAATGTTCAGGAGGCTATAAAGGCCGCGTTGGTATTTATGAAGTTATGCCGATAAGTGAAACCGTTGGCCGCGTGATCATGGAAGGGGGGAATTCGTTGAAGATTGCCGAAATTGCCACGCAGGAAGGGGTCAACAACTTACGTAAATCTGGTCTATTAAAAGCGCTTTCTGGTGTTACTAGTTTAGCGGAAATAAACCGCGTGACAAGCCACTAATGGCAACTATGCATAGGGACTGAACATGGCTGTTACAGCGAAAAAAAACAAAGTTCAGAAGATCCATACATTTACTTGGCAAGGTATAAACCGTCGAGGCGTGCGTACCTCTGGCGAATATAAAGGCATCGATGAAAAATCGGTAAAAGAAGCGCTACGTCGCCAGGGCGTAAACCCGACAAAACTCAAGAAAAAGCCCGAACCCTTATTCAAGCTCGGAGGGGCCCATAAAATATTACCGATGGACATGGCAATGGTTACCCGCCAAATAGCCACCATGTTGTCGGCGGGCGTGCCATTGGTGCAAAGTATTAGCATTGTGGCGCAGGGCCATGCAAAAGAGAGCATGCGCGAATTACTAATGACCGTCAATAACGATATTCAGGCTGGGGTTCCGGTGGCCGACTCACTGCGCCCTCATCGTGCCTATTTCGATGAATTATATTGCGATTTAGTCGCCGCTGGCGAATATTCTGGTTCACTTGATAAAGTCTTTGATCGCATTGCTACCTACAAAGAAAAAACCGAAGCACTCAAGTCAAAAATTAAGAAGGCGATGTTCTATCCAGCGGCGGTCATCGTCGTCGCATTTTCGGTGACCCTATTGCTACTGCTTTTTGTGGTGCCGCAATTCGAAGAGATTTTTGCTAGCTTTGGCGCCGAATTACCTGCCTTTACGCAATTTATTCTCGGGATTTCACGGGCGGTACAAAGTTCTTGGTATTTAATTGTTGGCGGTATCGCCATTGCGATTTTTGCCTTTAAGCGGGCGCATTTTAATTCGATCAAGGTACGCGACAGAACCGACCTTTTCTTGCTAAAGCTACCTGTTATCGGCCCCATACTACACAAATCATCAATTGCACGATTTAGCCGTACCCTTGCCACCACATTTAGTGCTGGTGTGCCCCTGCTTGAAGGATTAGAATCTTCGGCTGGTGCCTCTGGTAATGCATTATATCGTAATGCTATTTTAGCGGCTCGCCGCGAGGTAGAGTCAGGACTAATGCTCAATGTGGCGATGCGAACATCCAACATCTTCCCCGATATGCTCATTCAGATGATTATGATTGGTGAGGAAGCTGGATCAATAGATGATATGCTCAACAAAGTAGCCACCATCTATGAAATGGAAGTCGACGATGCCGTTGATGGCCTAACCACGCTGATAGAACCGATGTTAATGGTGGTAATTGGTATTATCGTCGGCGGTTTGATTATTGGCATGTACTTACCAATCTTCGAGATTGGCAATATAGTTTAAAATTTTAGAGTGATACATGAACGAAATATTTTTGTTATTTGAACAGTTTCCAAGCTATTTCTATAGCACCGTAGCGATCTTAGGCCTATTAATTGGCAGCTTTTTAAATGTCGTCATCCATCGTTTACCGATCATGATGGAGCGTGAGTTTGGCCAAGAGGCCCGGGAGTTCTTGGAGATCGAGGACTCACAGAGTACTCAACCACCTTATAATCTCGTAGTTCCTCGTTCGACCTGCCCCAAGTGCCAACATAAAATCGGCGCATTGGAAAATATTCCACTGTTTAGTTACCTATGGTTAAAAGGGAAATGTCGCGGTTGTCACACCTCTATTTCGCTGCGCTATCCGTTAGTCGAGTTATTTACAGCGGTGTTATCCGTAGCAGTGGCGATACATTTTGGCCCCACTTGGCAATGTTTATTCGCCCTCGCCTTCACGTGGAGCTTAATCGCCTTAACCTTCATCGATTTTGATACCATGCTGCTGCCCGATTCCATTGTGCTACCAGTATTGTGGCTTGGATTAATCGCCAATGCTAATGTGCTTTATACTGATTTAGCCAGCGCTGTAACTGGCGCCATCGCAGGCTACTTGAGCCTATGGTCTATTTTTTGGCTGTTTAAATTAATTACTGGCAAAGAAGGCATGGGTTATGGTGACTTTAAATTGTTTGCTCTTATTGGTGCTTGGTTAGGCTGGCAAGCCTTACCTGTTACTATCTTATTGTCATCGCTTATCGGTGCCATTATTGGTATCGGCATTATAGTGCTGCGCGGCCAGGACCGTAATATACCGATCCCCTTTGGACCCTATCTTGCCTTAGGTGGCTGGGTCGCGATGATGTGGGGCGATAAGATTAATCAAGCCTATTTGAGCTCAATCGGATTATGAGCCGGTTAATTATTGGTCTCACTGGCGGTATCGCCAGTGGTAAAACCACGGTAGCCAACCTTTTTTCCGATTTAGGGGTGGAAATTGTTGACGCCGATATTGTCGCCCGAGAAGTGGTCGCACCTGGTAGCATCGCCTTACAGCAAATTGCGAGAAAATTTGGTCAAGATATATTGCTCGCAGGCGGCGGCCTCGATCGCGGGGCACTGCGTCAAATAATCTTTTCAGATGACAGTGCTAAAGCATGGCTTAATCAGCTGATGCATCCGTTGATTAGAGAAACGATAGTCCAGCAACTTAGCCAAACCACATCCTGTTATAGCATCTTAGTTGCGCCCTTGTTATTGGAAAACAATATGCAGTCACTGGTATCGCGCGTATTGGTTGTTGATACCGACGAGCAGCGCCAAATAGAACGAACAATGAGCCGTGATAATAGCGATAAGGCACAGGTTCAAGCGATCATGTCATCACAAATGCTTCGCACTAAACGTCTGGCTTTAGCGGATGACATCATTAAAAACAACGGGATGATCAATAACTTGACGAGTGATGTAAAAAAATTGCATGATAGTTATACAGCGAGCGTTAAGGATGGAGCCTGATGCAATTTCTATAGAACTAAATTATTTATTCAAATCCCCATAATAAAAATAACAGATGGGACGGAGTATATAGTCGGCTAAGCACGACTAAATAGGATAATAATTTAACCTAGAGCCGATGATTATTTATTATGTCTGACACCATAGTTTACGAACACCCATTGACAGAAAAGATGCGCTGCTATCTACGAGTAGAGTATTTGAGTGACCAATTATTGGCCTATCGTGACATTGACGGCACTGAATCATTCAGACCATTCTTCGCTCTACTTTTCTCTTTGGCCGAACTGCTCGATCGCGGCGAACTAAAAAAAGAATTGATCCGCGATCTCGATGCGCATAAATTCGCCCTCAATCAATTGCGCGATGATAAGGATATCGATACAGATAAACTCGCGAAATTAATTTCAAAAATAGAGAGCTTTAACTTCTGTCAGGCACAGCCCAACAAAGCGCAATTGTTAATCGCACATGATCCCTTGCTGACACAGGTAAAAAATAAATCCTCACTACCCGGCGGCGGATGTCACTTTGACACTCCTCTACTTCACTATTGGACCCATTTGCCACAACAACAGCGTGCCAAAGATATCGACCAATGGCTGAGTCCCTTCTTACCATCGCTCGAAGCGATTAAACTATTGTTACAATTGACCCGAGAGTCTAAAGTCTATCAAGATGAAACAGCGCGTGACGGTTTTTTTCAGAACAATTGCGATAAGACACAATTATTAAGAATAAGGCTATCGGTGCAGCAAGGATGTTACCCAACTGTGAGCGGCTATCGCAGTCGTTATTCAATACGTTTTATTGCTTGGAATGAACAACCACTCCATGATATAAAGTTCGCTTTAGCGTGCTGTTAGCAAATGAGAGCTTTATGACTGTAGTAAATTGCCCGACCTGTGAGAAAGACGTCCAATGGAAAAAAGAAAGTGTCTACCGTCCATTTTGCTGTAAACGCTGCAAACTTATTGACCTTGGGGAATGGGCGAGTGAAAGTAATACCATTGCAGGTCCGCCAGCCATCGATCCTCTATCTATCGATGAATTTGACCTGCCATTGAACGATGATTTTTTTAAGCTAGATTAACCTCGTTGAATTTTTTCAACGATGGGATCGTTGGCATCAGGAAATTGATAGTGGCTAAGGTCTTCCTTTGCCACCCACTTGATCTCTTGACCTTCATTGGACTGTGCATCAGCACTAAACCCAGTGACATGCAATATATCTAACACGACAAATTTATCACCATAATCATGCTCAATCAGCATAAATGGCTGAGCGTGTGTCACTGTTATAGCAACCTCTTCACGCAATTCTCTGGTGAGCGCCTGCATTGTTGTTTCGCCCGCCTCAACCTTTCCTCCTGGGAATTCCCATTTACCGCCTTGATGCAAATGTTCAAGACGCTTGGCAATTAAGATATCACCATTGTCTCGTTCGATAATGCCAACGGCTACCGCTACTTTTTTCATCAATTTATCGCCCTATCATGGTTTTAATTTGTCGTTTCGTATTATACTGATTAACACTTCTAAGCCAATCAATTATCCCTTAACCATGACCCATCCATTTATTCATGTCACCGATAGCCAAGCAATCTACGGCACCGCACAAGCATTGCCCTTATTAGTTATCGACAGCCCCAAGTGCTATGCCGTCATTTCTTTACAGGGCGGTCAGATATTAGAGTTCAATGCCAAAGAAAAACCGCCGCTACTATGGTTAAGTCCCAAGGTCATTTTTGAGCTAGGGACAGCTATTCGCGGTGGCATACCAATTTGCGCGCCATGGTTTGGTCCGCATCGCGCGCAACAACGATCAAACTTTACTTATCCAAACCATGGCTTTGCGCGTACTTCAATGTGGCAACAACAAGAAAGCCGAGTAGAGGGCAATGATGACGTGCTGATAACGTTGTCTTTAGCACACAGTGCGTCCACACTAGCGATCTACCCTCATGAATTTGAAATGCAGATAACCTTTGGTTTAAGCGAAGGGTTATCCATCGAATATACCATGGCCAACCGTGGCGAAGGGCCCATGCCATGCGAATGGGCACTCCATAGCTACTTTGCTATCGACAACATAGCCGACATTCGAGTGGATGGATTGGACGGTTTAGATTATATCGATTCCGCTGACAATAATGCGCAACAGACATTAAGCGACGCCGTCGTGTTTAAGCAACAGGTGGATCGCTATTTTATCGCAGGTAGCGACACGCAAAGCATTAATACAGCGGCGACGATTAGCATTGCCGGAGAGAATTGCCCGAGCGTGATAACGTGGAACCCAGGACAGGCATTAGCGGGCAAGATGAAAGATATCGGCAATGACAACTACCATCGCTTTGTCTGTGTCGAGCGCGGTGCCATTTACGATAAAATGTGGTTAATCCCATCACAACAATCCATAAGCGCGACTATGACATTGAGAAATTGAGAAATTGAGAAATTGACAGTGCTCAGCTCATTATGCGCGGTTCAACATGATTCGATAAGATGTGATGAATCACGCCACAACGCCCGACTAATCGGTGGAGCAAATGGGCGCTTATTTTTGCTCTGCAAAAATGTGACCGTATGCAGAACCCGCATTGAGACGCTTGTTACATGGCGGTATGATTATCACGACTAGCCATAAGCTTGTCCAATAGTTTTATTGCGTTAAAAGGCTGCTGCAACTTTATTACAGAAAATAAAGCTATTTTCTGCTCTCCATCTAGGCTATCAAACACATCCTTACCATTCTCTCTGCTGTTAAATATCATTTCTCTTGTTGAATTTGCAAGTTTCAAAGTTGAACTATCATCTTTTGTATTTAAAGAGAATAATATTTCCTCTGCCAGCATTCTTCGCTCAGGCTGTAAACATTGACTAAAGGCTAGTTCACTTAAATAGCTTAATATTTTCGGATTTTCAATTAAGACATCACTGACGACTTTAACATCAAAATGTTCTATTGATGTATTATCAACTATCTCATTACATGTTTCGATTTTTTTTGAATAGTCGTTAATCGATTTCTTAAGAAGATCAGTTTTCGCACCACAAAATAGTGGCACTAATACCAATATTCCGAGAATACTATTATGTAGTTTCATATCTTACATCCAGCACTTATCGCTTTCCAAAACGCATATTCTTTAGGGCTACGGGCATGAGACATAGCTTGATAAGTTGCTAATTTTTCAATCTCTCTCATTTTTATAATTTCAAGTGCGCCAAAAGATTAAAAAAAATATTCCCAATTTGCTTGGGATATTGAGTATGTTATTTGGCCAGCGTCTGAACTTGCTGTTTTTGCAGCAGATCTAATCGCTACCTCTGTTGTTGGATTGGATAATTTAAACACACTGGAAAGCCCACTTGAGGTTGCAGCACGAACGCTTCTCCCTCCAAAGATACTCAACAAGTGACCAATCAATAAAGTGAATTGCCCTATTTTTGCCAGATCATGTAGCTCACTGATTCGATCAATTCCTTTTTTGGCTTTCCTTGTCGAAAGTAACATTTACAATGCTCGGACATTTTTTCATTTGAGCTTCCGATAATTAATGAACGAAATTAAAGTATAATTCAAATTTTATTAAACGCTCAAATTCTTCTAGCCATGCAACAACCCATGAGCGCGACTATGACATTAAGTGGTGAGTAAAATGCGCTAGTTTATTGCGCGCAGCTCAATAAACTAGCGCCAAACAATCTACGTAGATAATACGGCTTGGGTCAGCAACCACTGCGCGCCAAAATAACTGAGTAAAATAAGCCATTGTGCCCAGCTAAATGGCTGTTTAAATTTATTCCACGCTAGCGAAGCGTCAGATAGTGCAAAGACCAAGGCGCCAACCATCAACAGTAGATGAGTTTGGCTGTCTTGTTGAAAGTATAACTCCCCTGCCATCCACACCATGGCGCTTATCGCGCTAACATAAACCAGCACGGGTATTTTTAGCTGGCCCAATGACTTAAGTAGCAAGCTAAAGAAACCGCCAGAGAAAATTATCACCCCAATCAACCATGGCCAGGTCACGCCCCCATCATATAGTTGATAAAAGCCAATTACATAGGAGATGTGTGCGAGTAAAAAGCTCGCTAGCCCTTGCACGAAGCGATCACTAGGCCACATTAAAAACACATCGCCAACGAGACTAAGGCATAACCCTAGTAATATCCAGTAGGCAAACGCACTATCACCGATACCAACAAACATGGCGCCAGCGATCAGAATGAGCATGGTTAAGGGCTTACAGATATAATGGAGCATTCTATTGTCGGGTTTATCACCAACAATGCTCAACACAGATGACAACGCCACCCCAAGACTTACTGATAGGCTTAACATTTTAAGTACCTGATTAAATTAAAAAATCCACTTTACCTGTATATCATCACAATGTCATTAGTGAGTATTGCTCAATACTCAACCATGTTTCTTACAAAATTAATAAAATAAACCGAGCAAAAACTTTAACTACAGCCTATTCCAAGCTAAAGTTAGGCCATCGAAAAAATATAATCAATAAACGGTGTTATGGTTAGACTTTACCAACGTAAACAGCTACTTGAATCTCTCCCAAAAACAGCAATATCCGCTAGTGATATTAACGTATTATTTTCTCCTAAAGAATACCTTAGTACACTACTATCGCTGATTGACGGCGCGACGACGCGACTTTATTTTACTCTACTTTATCTAGAGAATGATCAAGCAGGTCAATTAGTGGTTAAACACCTTATTGCCGCCAAAGAACGTCATCCTGATTTAGATATTAAGATTTTTGTCGACTTCCATCGCGCTCGTCGCGGCTTGATTGGTCACGATAAATGTGACGGTAATGCTGCCTTTTATCGCGATATAGACCTCAAACACCCTGATTTCATCAAGTTTTACGGCGTGGCGATTAAACAGCGAGAAGTTTTTGGCGTCTTACATTTAAAAGGCATTGTAATCGACAACACCGTGCTATATACCGGCGCGAGCATCAACGATATTTACTTGCATTACCAAGACCGCTATCGCTATGACCGCTATTGCACTATCGAGTCGAGTGAATTGGCCGACAGCTTTGTTGATTACTTACAGCGCGCACTAATTCCCAGCGAAGGGGTTTATTTATTCAATCGTCAACCGCTCGCCTTGGGTAGCCAATTTAAAAAGAACGTTTCGGCGCAGCACAAACAACTTAGTCGCACTAAGTATCAGCTTCCAGCCATAAGCACTGCGCCATTAACGATCACCCCATTGATCGGCCTAGGTAAACGCACCAATCAACTCAACAAGGTGATTCATCAGCAGTTACGTCAGTGTAAAGAGCATTTGGTGTTATACACCCCTTACTTTAACTTACCTGGCGTCCTTAAGCGTGACATCACTCGCCTATTACGCTTGGGCGTTAAGATCGATATTGTGGTGGGCGATAAGCATGCCAGTGATTTCTTTATTCCAGCAGATCAGCCTTTTAGTAAGATTGGCTTAATACCTTACCTCTATGAGACGATGCTCAAGGCGTTTACTAAACGCCATCAAAAATCCATCGATCAGGGGCAGTTAAACATTCGGTTGTGGCGTGACCAAAAGAACTCTTTTCATCTAAAAGGTGTGCGTGTAGACAATCGCTATCACCTGTTGACTGGTAATAACTTAAACCCTAGAGCATGGCGTTTGGATATTGAGAACGGTTTGCTGATAGATGATAAACAGGGGCAACTCAGCGCGATGTTTGAGCAAGAGCATCAACACATCATAAAGCACACGCAACAGATCAATCATTGGCAAGAGATTGAGTCTCCAGAAGATTATCCAGAACTAGTCCGAAAATGGTTAACCCGATTCCGCCGGATTAATTTCGATAAATTGTTTAAGCAATATATGTAATGTTGCGATGGCGGCCTTAGCGCCGCCATCAGCCTAGCGAATGAGTTAGCCTTTACCTCTTTGCTTAAACTTCAACGGACTCTTAAAGAAGTTACGGCTAGCAGCCACCAAATGATTCCAACGACCAAGTAGCTTTTTTTGATAGCGGGTTTCAAAATCCAGCGCGCTTTGCTCATCACTGATCCAACTATCGTTAAATAATTTCTTTGCATACATCACCGCATCGGGCGATCGGGCCGTTAGGGCTTTAGCCAAGATCAGTGCCTGCTCAAAGGGATCATCACAAACCTTGCTCACCAGACCTAACTCAAGCGCTTCTGGTGCCTCAAATATTCGTCCGGTCATGGTCAGTTCTTTTGCGACATCGATAGAGGTTAACTCTCTTAAGGTGACACTCAGGCTCATGTCTGGAATAAGCCCCCATTTAGCTTCCATTATTGAGAAGCGACAGTCAGGCGTTGAATAGCGAAAATCGGCGCCCAGCGCTATTTGCATACCACCACCAAAGCACGTGCCATGGGTTACGGCAATCACTGGTACCGGCACACTGCGCCATAGATAACCGACATCTTGCGCCAAGTTTGAGATAACCCCATCTTCTTTCTTTAGCAAGGTGGGCACATTCAATGGGTTTTTCATCACCGATACCATATCTAAACCCGCACAAAAACCTTTACCTCCCCCGCGCAAGATAACCGCCCGAATATCACGATTTTGTTTTAGCTGGTTAACACAATCGACTATCGCCTCAAACATCGCCATATCGAGCGCATTATATTTTTCGCCGCGATTAAGCGTAACAATCGCTATATGATCGGCAATTTCTAGCTTAACTCGTTGTATTTCCTGTGACATGATGCTCTTACTCCGTGGACAGACCAGTTTAGTGGTGCCCATTAAAGCATCTATTGAGGGCAAAAACCATCGCTGTACTAGTTGGCCTAATCCTGAACATCGCCGCTCTTTGCCATTGCACCGCGGCATTGCGTGCAGGCGAAGCCATGGATGGCGCAGTTAGAGCGACGCAGGATGCCTAAGCCGGGATGCACGTACTTAGGATTTGTCGGGAACAAAAATCCTGACCGTTCGTCCTGGCACTTGTTCCCTACAGTGCTCTAACACGCACATCCCTGTGCTAGCTGAACATCGCCGCTCCTTGCCATCCATGGCACCGCGGCATACCGTTCGTCCTGAACATAAAAAAGCCCTTGAGACGATTTAGTCAAAAGGGCGTTATGTTTTTTTAGGAGTAGGGCTTACTGCCTTGCTCTAAATCCTACTAGCATGACCAGACAAGTACCGAGCAGCAACAACACAGAAGGTTCAGGTACTGCAGTGGGTTCACCGGCAACTTCAAAGTCGCCACCTTGAACATCGACATCATTAAAACCAAGACCCCATGCGTCATATAAATCAATCGCGCTTAAGCCAAGCAAGCTACTTCCGGCCGCCTTAGCAACGAACGACAAGCTAACTAACATGAACTTATCTGCCTGAGCGCTATATAATTCATCATCGAAGCTAAAGCTCACTTCAGATAAAAAACTGCCTAGTGCCGTCGTTTCAACGCCTTGGTCACTATCGAGCAGGCTGCTACCAAAGTTCGCTGTGGTTAACTCGAGCAGATCGCTATCAAACTCAACAACGAACTCGAAACCACCTAAGATATTGCGAAAGTCGAAATCATCTTTTTCAATATCAGAGAGAAATATATTGGCGGTCACCAAATCTCCAACGTGATAGCTGCCACCACCATCGAGCTCTATGCTCAATAAGTTGGCGCTAGCATTCACGCTAAACAGCAGAGCCGCCGACAGGGCGATTGTTTTAACTAATTTAATCATCATTATTTCCTTATTGGGTGGCGCAGCGGCTGCGCGTACAATGAGCCATCATGGCTCGAACATCACGGCTGCTTACAACTCCATCGTGATTAAAATCGTAATCTAGCGAGAAACTCTCACCAGCTCGTAGTTTTACTTTAAAGGCGACAACATCCGTCCTGTCGATATCACCATCACTATCAAAGTCACCAACCAATGCGGTGGGAGAACTGAGATCGATGTCGATGACAATGGGATCATGATCAGAACTACGATAAGCATCAGCTTCGTAATAACTGGCCTGTTGCGCCGCGGACTTTGACTCTAGGTTATAGTCAAACGCGCGTGGCTCATCGGCATTAATATGCCATACTTGTGTGTCGGTGATTTGGCTCACTAGGTCGCTGTTGGCTAATGCATGATCCAAGTAACCGACTTGCCCGTCATAGGCATAACTATAAACGGCAAACTCACCGTAACTGGCCACCAAATTACTATAACCAATCGCGGTTAAGCTATTAATCGGATCTTCTTTACCGTAGGCATTGAGATCACCAATGATTAATACGTCGGGGTCACCTGAGCTCGTTGGATCGGTAGCTAGCCACTGGGCCAGCTGATTAGATGACTCCACACGCATCGCATTCCAGCAACCTTGACCATCGTTCTGATCTTGGTTTACGCCAGTGGCACTGCCACAGCCTCCTTTCGACTTAAAGTGATTGACCGCTACCGTGAGCATTTCCCCATTACTCAATTGCATAAAGGTTTGTGCTAATGGTTGGCGACTACCAAAATCAAATGGCGCAGTGGCTATAGTCGCCGCGTTGCCTATGGCTTGGACGCGATCGTTGCGATAAATTAACGCCACGGTGATTGCATCGCCCCCTAGGGTGCTTGATTGTGGAATAATCATTTGATAAACCGGACTACCATGGGCGGTATTTAATCGCTCAACCAGCTCAGATAGTGCTGAGCCTTGCGCATAGCCATCATTTTCAATTTCCATCAAACCAATCACATCGGCATCTAGTGCACTTATCGCACTGACAATTTTTACACTTTGACGCTCAAACTCATCCATGCTGTCGGCGCCACGTGAGGTTGGAAAACCGCCACCACTGCCATCGCCATTAAAGTAATTAAGCACGTTCATGCTAGCGACACGTAACGCTCCATCACCCCGACTTATCATGCTAGGCCGCTCATTGGTCGCACTAAAGACAGGTTCGGCAGTCGTTAGGATGCGATAATCGCCGAAGCTAAAGTCAATTACGCCAGTGAGATCGCTAACGCTATCGCCAAGTCTGAGCGGATTAAAGTGACTTAAGTCGCCTGCTGGGAAAGGTACTACCTGCGGGTTAGCCGCATTATTTTGATCATCTAACACGATTTTATTACGACTGTTTTTGTCACCAAGCGCTAACGCATCGCTGCTATTGGGGGCAAAGACATTGGTCGGTATCGCCAAGCGGCCTTTAGACAATGTTAATTGACCGTATTTAGCTAAATCATGAGTGTTACTGACTTGTAACTCATCACTAAAGGTGACTAACATGCCTTCGACATTTTCCCAGTGGGCCATGTCTGCTACGGGCAGCGTCAGCGTCACTGGTGAAATAGCCTCACCGATACCACAATCGAGTGCATCAGCAGAGGCGGTAATTTGCGTCCGGCCATAACGCTCGCCAACTTTACCAATAACTCGTACTTGCTGCGCTACCGCTGGATATTGAGTGATCCCAGCATGGTATACAAAAATACCATCGGAACCAGCCAAATCGTCTGCGCTAGACGCCGCTTGCTGCACAAAGTAACCACTTAAGTTTTCGGTAATTGCGGTTACTACGCCTTCAATCACAAGCTCTTCGCCACTCACTGGCGACATGGCTTGCTGTCCCTGAACATCACCAATATTAATCGCAGGATCGTTACACATGCCCAGTTCAGGTGAAGTGCCGCCACCTCCGCCGCCTCCGCCACCAGAATTCCCATTATGAGTGCCTAAATCATCGAGATTATTCTTATCATAAACAATCCACTGCTGGTCAATAACGAAGGCATCATCTCTATTTGTATCGCCACTGGTGATTTCGGGTTTTCTAACCAAGGTCTTGTCCTTGCCCCAGTTATCACTACTTTGATAAATACCAATATTATCAACTAGAGCATCCCCTTGACGTAATTCAACAAAATCATTGCCGTTAAAGTTTATCGAGCCACTAAACTGGTCTGCCAATGCTTTTAATTCGGGGCTAACATTACTATTGTTGTTGACCACCACTAACACATCTTGTGCTGCAAGCGTGCCAACCAAGGAGTAACTCGACGACGGGCTGCTGCTACCATTGGAATAAACCATTAATTTATACGTAGAAAGGTCAACGGTTGCATCACTTGGATTGTAAATTTCAATCGCCTTATTAAAACCACTGCCTTCGACATATTCGGAGATGAATAACTCAGCACCGGTTTCACCACCGCCACCACCACCACCACCACCACCGCCACCGGTGCCGCTACAATCTTGATTGAATAAGACGCTTACCCACTCAGGGTGATCGATGAATGGATTACGGTTTCCTTGAAACTCATAGATCCGTGCATTACGGCTCTGCTCGTACTCATCGACTGGATCAGCTTCATGCCATGCCAATAAGGTACATAGTTTTCCTAAATTTGGTACGCCAGTACTGGTCAGGTTGTTGAGCAACTGTAGGTCAGGCATGCCTCCATCAGCCCCGTCATAGCGTATATCCATGTACATCGCCATACGCGCGATATCCCCTTTAACTGCATCGCGTGGTTCAAATGAATCATCATCCCAGCGATTAGCGGGCGCTTCGGGCAATGGGTTATCACTATTATCAAAATCAAGATTGCCACGCGAGGCATTGACCGAAATATCGGAAGGTCTTAGATGATGAATATCGGTATAGCCAAATTGACCGGTGCTTGGGAAACCATGACTCTTGGCCCACACGTGTTCTCTATTCCAATTATCTTGATTGGAAGACTGACTGCCACTACCGTTAGACATCTTGGCAATCGAGTTACCCTTATAGATTAATATGACATTGCTATCATTGGCCGGATCTTCATCGGTTTCGGTTAACGCCGTCCATACCTCTGAATAGCTTAAGCGATGATAATTGAGCATGATCGCAGTGTTTAACAGATCATGAATATCAGTAGCGCTTTGTGATGCGGCAATGGCGCTGATCACCTCACTGTAATAAGCATTGTCATCGAAACTGCTCGCATCTTCGATGGTGGTTAAATCGGGACAATTAAAGCACGCACCAGAGATAGTCACGCCAGCACCAGATCCGCCGCCTCCCGTGCCACCACCGCCGCCACCGCCGCCAGTGGCAGCGCTTGACACCATCACATTATCGAAACGAGTATATTCCGAACCAGAATTGTTCTGCATCGCAAACCGCAGCTGCAATGTCGCCCCAGTATCAATGGCCTGAGTAACCGTGACATTACCAATTTCATCAACTAGCGTGTGGGCATCGCTACCACCGCCGTTGAAATTGGCCACCTTAAGATATGCACCACCATCAATAGAGTACTCAAGATCAAAGAAATCAGCAGTTTCCATGGTGCCTGAGGTCACGACATCCACCGATATTTGTATACTTGTTTGTCCTGATATATCAATCAACTGTGAACGCCATACCGCTGGACCATCCACGTCACGCGCTTCAAATAGTCCATTGTTCACTCGAAACCAATCGCTACTAGCGGTCAATTGCGCTGCCGAAATATCAATATCCCATTTAGTTACTCCATCGAGATCGATACTATCAAAAATAGCGCCTTTACCTTGAATTTCGGCGGCATTAAAATCTTCGGACCAAATAGTCTCTGCATTGACCGATGTTGCGATGGATAAGCCAGAAAACATACCAATCATCAACATCGAATACGAATAGGAACGTCTTAAAATACGCTTGTTTTTTCTCATTATTATTTTCCCACATTCAGTGAAATCAATTAAATGAATGCCACAAGCTAGATAAAGCACATGACAGTCGAGTTTAATACCCAAGGTTTTTTCTCGGGCCAAATAACAAGCAACTAGGTTTAGCAACAACGTGGTCTGCGGTATCGGAGTCGACATTTTAGTCCCCGCACGCCACAATAAGAAAACCACCGCTTATTATTTAAATGAAATATAGTCGTAAATTAGCAACATAGACTGAAAATAGTTGGATTGGCGCAAGATCGCGATCTTGTTCACAGTAACCGAAGATAGTGTGACTAAATCGAAAAAATAGGCTATGAGTTTTTGTTATAAAGCCTTGCTGAGCTGCTGTAGATAGGTATCAAGAATGACGTTAGCACGGGCACCTTTTCGCGTAATCGCAGAAAAATTTGTATGGAACGAGCGGCGCTGTGGATCTATCGGCCGCAACGTATCTTGGCTAACCCAGTGCTGAGCAAAATGAGTCGGCAAAAAACCGATGAACTGTCCGGTTAAAATAAGAAACGCCATGCCCTCACGATCGGTGGAGGTCGCTGTAGCCTTGAGCATTTTTTGCTGCCGCTTAATCGATAACGGTTGCGGGTAGCTCGGCACCACCGCATCATAGTTTGCTAAACATTTGTCGGTAAGCACGTCTAGCTCTTGGTTAAACAATGGATGTTGCTCACTACAATAGAGCAGCGATTTTTCCTTATATAGTGGTAAATAGCTCAGTCCTGATAGTGTTCTAAAATCTGGAACAACCCCAACATGTAGCTGACCGTCGAGCACCGCAGCCTCTATTTCATGTGGTGGGATCATCCTAATGTTAAATACCACGTCCGGGGCTAGAGTTTTAAACGCGCTCAATGAACGGGTGATGCGCATCTGAGAGTTGGTGACTAAATTATCGGTGATGCCAATGTTGAGCTCACCAACTAAATCGGTATTGATACCATTGATCTGGCTCTTAAATATTTCCAAGCTGGCGAGCAACTGTAACACCGAGTCATAGACCGTCTGCCCCTGCTGTGTAATCGAAAAACCAGAGCGACCGCGATGACACAGGCGCATATTGAGTAAAGACTCGAGTTCAGAAATCGCCACACTAATTGCCGGGCGCGTAATATTTAATTCAGCCTCCGCGCCGGCAAATCCTCCTGCCTCGATAACTGCCTTGTAGATACGCAATAGGCGAATATGTGAATCACCTAAGCGCTTAGGCAGCAGATTTTTATGTCGCGTCATCATCTCTCATTAGGTTAACCGTATAGTTAACTATAGTTAATTAAGTTTGCATTTACTAAACTAACAAAACACCCATAATAAAGTCAATTAAGGCAATATTAAATGCGCGATGCAATACCATTTCCATTTATTACCTGACCTTGGCACAAGTGGGCGGTTAGTGTAATTGGTATAAATCATTCATTGCGGCGTATTAAAGTCGGTTGAGCGATTATGATGAATAAAAAAATAGTAAAACTACAGCCTAATCCTGAAGGATTCGGCCTGACCAATGATGCGCTTGACCCGCAGATGTTTGAGTCGGCATTACCCACCCAACACAGCCATATGTTTTATGAAAATGATGACATCGGACTCTATGTCGGCCTGTGGGATACCACCACGATGATCGAGAGCGCCGATGCTTATCCCTGCGATGAATTTATGGTGCTACTCGATGGACAAGCGCACATTAAAAACATCGACAGTGGCGAGATTGCTGAGATCAGCACCAATCGTTGTTTTGTTCTCCCTAAGGGTTATCGCTGCCAATGGCAGCAACAGGGCTATCTACGTAAATATTTTTTGATCTGGCAACACCCAGAGTTGCCTATGCCAATTGAGCCGAGCGTCAGCTCCATTTTACTCGATGGCGCGAGCTACAGCGATGTTAACCACCAATTTACCAGTGGCAACTACCTAATTCAGAGTGCCGATGGCCTCCTCAAGGCCCATCCCTATCATGAATTTATTTATGTCAAGCTGGGTAACCTAACCATAGTCGATGCCAACAATGCCAGCCTCAGCCTTCGCCAAGGTGACGCGGTTTTCATCGAACAATCAACTCTTTGCGCTGCTCATGCTAGCAATGATTTACAGGCAGTTTTTGCGCGCGTGGCGATAGCTAAATAAAAACCAGCAATGGAATAACAATAATGAATAATAAGCACTACATTAACGGCGCTTGGGCCAAGCCCCTGTCAAATGAAACCTTTGCCACCATAAATCCCGCCACCGAACAAGTTATTTGCCATATTCCGGCTGGTAACAAACAAGACATAGATGCGGCAGTAAATGCAGCCCGCACAGCGTTTGATAAGGGTGAGTGGTCGAGTTATAGCGGCACCCAGCGCGCGGTTTACTTAGATAAAATTGCCAGCATCATCAGCGATAGAGTCGATGAATTGGCAAAATTGGAGGTCATGGACAATGGTAAGCCTTATCCTGAAGCAAAATGGGATATCGAAGATAGTGCCGCCACGTTTAGCTTCTACGCTCAACTGGCGCGTGAATTGGACCATGCTCCAACACAAACCATCGATGTCGGCGAGCCCGGCTTTGACAGTCAGGTAATTAAGCAGGCTATCGGCGTCGCTGGCGCGATAATCCCTTGGAATTTTCCGTTGTTAATGGCCTCGTGGAAGGTGGCTCCAGCGCTTGCAGCTGGCTGCACTATGGTGTTAAAACCGTCTGAAGTAACCCCGTTAACTGCGCTTGCCCTTGGCGATATTTGCGCCGAAGCAGGTTTACCTGCTGGCGTATTAAATATCGTCAACGGATTAGGCAAAGACGCCGGACAGGCGCTAGTCGAGCATCCATTAGTGGATAAGCTTGCCTTTACTGGCTCTGTGCCAACGGGTGCCAATATCATGCGCATGGCGGCTAATGATATCAAAAACATTAGTTTAGAACTCGGTGGAAAATCTCCACTGGTGGTCTTTGAAGATTGCGATATCGAGCAAGCCGTAGAGTGGATAATGTTTGGCATCTTTTGGAACCAAGGACAGGTCTGCTCTGCCACCTCGCGGGTATTGGTCGCGCAGGAAATTTATCCGGCGCTGCTAAAGCGTTTGGTCGAAGAAACCCAGAAAATCACCATTGGCGAAGGTAATCAACCGGGGATATTATTAGGGCCCTTGGTTAACCGCGCCCAGCATCAAAAGGTACTTCAGGCCATTGCCAAAGGTGTAGAGGAAGGGGCGACACTGTTGACCGGCGGCAAGTGCCCTGACCATCTCGGCACAGGTTATTATATTGAACCGACTATTTTTACCGATGTTGAGCAAGATAGCTGGATCTGGAACGAAGAGATTTTTGGCCCGGTGGTCTGCATTAAATCATTCACAGACGAACAACAGGCTATTGAATTGGCGAACAATTCACGCTTTGGCCTAGCAGCTGCGGTAATGTCGAGCGATTTGACCCGCTGCGATCGTGTCGCTAAGGCCTTTAGAGCGGGCATTGTTTGGGTCAACTGTTCGCAACCGACCTTTGTTCAGGCACCATGGGGCGGCTTTAAACAATCGGGTATTGGCCGTGAATTGGGACAATGGGGGCTCAATAATTATTTAGAGACAAAACAAATCACCCGCTATGATAATCAAGAGCCTTGGGCTTGGTATATAAAGAGCTAGCTATGCAACCCTATATAGATGCGTTAAAAGATTCAAAGTATTGTCCGCTATGGCATGATCAGCCCGGACGTCCCGAGACATCGCTCAGCTTAAGCAAAGATATTCATTGCGACTTACTGATCGTCGGCGGTGGTTTCACCGGCCTGTGGGCGGCGCTGCAAGCCAAGGAGCGCGAGCCAACGGCCGATATTGTATTAATAGAAAAAACCACCATCGCCGATGGCGCCTCAGGACGTAACGGCGGTTTCTTAAGCTCAAGTCTCGCCCATGGGGAAACCAACACCGATTATCAGTTTCCCGGCGAAGCGGATAAGTTGCACCAACTAGGTCAACAAAATCTCGCCGAGTTCATCGACACACTCGAGCGCTATCAAATCGATGCACGTTATGAACAAGTCGGTGAAACATCAGTAGCGACCAATGCGCAAGCGGTGATCGATCTACGCCAAGATTATGAATCGGCTAAGGCTAACGGCGACGATGTTGTTTGGTATGATCAGGAGGCAATGCAACAACAGGTTAATTCGCCGACTTATCTCGCCGGCCTACATTACCGCGATGGCCAAGATGGCGTGATCGACCCGGCACGACTGTGCTGGGGCCTTAAGCGGGTGATAATAGAATTAGGCGTACGCATTTTTGAGCAAACACCGATGGATAAGCTCACGCCCTTAGGCAAAGAGTTAATGCAAGCAAGCTGCCCTAACGGCGTGATCACCGCCAGTAAGGTATTATTGGCCACCAACGCCTATCGCAGCCCGATTGGTAAGATCCGCCGCACCATCATTCCGGTGTGGGACTATCAAATCGCGACCGACCCACTAACTAACGAGCAATTGGAGCGCATCGGCTGGCACAAATCACGCCATGCCATCTCTAATCACGCCAATATGTTTCACTATTATCGCTTTACCAAAGACAACCGCATTACCTGGGGCGGCGGCGGCGCGGTACATTATTTCTTTAATAGCAATATCGATCCTAAGCAATGTGCCGATATTCCAGAACGTTTCAACCAATTAGCAAAAGAGTTTTATAGCACGTTCCCGCAGCTTCAAGACGTGAAGTTTAGCCATCGCTGGAGCGGTATCATCGCGACTTCGACCCGCTTCTGTGTTTGTCCCGGCACCGCTTATCATAAACGAGTAGCTTGGGCCGTGGGATATACAGGGTTGGGCGTGGGCGCCTCTCGCTTTGGCGCGCGCATTGGCATCGAACTACTGGGATACCAACCGAGTGACATTCTCGAGATGCAATTTGTCAAAAAGAATCCGATCCCTTGGGTTCCTGAGCCGTTAAAATGGATAGGTGTTGAGCTAACACATCGCGCGTTAATTAAAGCCGATAACAATAACGGTAAGCGAGGTTGGTGGCTAAAAACCTTAGACTTCTTTAACCTTGGCTTTACCTGCTAGTACCACTAAAAATGCAATGCCGCTCTTGCCAACTCAGGCGTTGCGGCATTGGTAGCGGCTGTTACGCTATTTAGACCTTGTCAGGAACAAACAATATAGAACTTATTCCTGCTCGATAACGGCGCTATCCTAATGTGCATAGCCATGTTGCCAAAAGGCGTTACGGCACTGCGACATTACAACCACACAAATCCATGGTTAGAGAAATACAGGGCACACCTTCGCCGCACTAACGCTTTTCCACTTATTTAACCATCATCAACACCTCAACGCATTGCTAATAGGCAACCAGAACTGTTTGATTTTTTTACACCCTGCAATTTAGCCATCCACAAAAAAACACAACACACTGATTTAAAAGGGAATGCGCGATTGGCATCAAACATGCTTATTAGCTATCGAAAAGGATTTAAGATTTACCTACACCAGGATGTAAAGGGATTTTACGATTGGCAGAGCAGATTAAGGGCGTTTTTCCATGGTCTGCACAGCTAACATTGAATAATTAAATAAAAAGGATATTACGCATGAACAAGAAATTTCTAATACCGGCGCTACTAGCAGCCGTTGGCTTTAACGCCCAAGCTGGCCTAGTGGCAATCGATGATTTCGATAGCGGCGATCAATTCATTACCATCGACGCAGCAGCTGGTGAAACCACTGCAAATGATAGCAATACTATACGTACCATTACCTCAACACTATTGGCATCAACCAATCCTGTACAAAACTCTGTAGAAGTTAGCTTCGGTTTTTTAACCGTTACCAACGGCTCGGGTGAGAATACCTTAGTGAACGTGGCTTGGGATCTCGACGCTAATTTGACCCCTGATGGGTCAAGCGACTATACATTATTGTACAAAGTCGTAGAATCCGATGGCAACCCGACTAACTTAGTCTTTAGATTCGAAGGTGATATTATCGCCCAGTATTCTATTGCTGCCAATACCATGAATCAAGAAATAGAAATTGATGTTAGTGGCTTTGACCTAAACGCTGGCGGTAGCTTAGAAATGGAGATTACTGGTGAGTCTGGCTGGGATCTACAAGTGGATGCAATCGGCTTACGCTATACTGACCCAACGACGCCTCCTAGCTCGATTCCTGAACCAGCAACGACCTTGCTGATGTCATTCGGTATCTTCTTGTTCTGCATGCGTCGTAAGATTTAAATACACGCTCAGGTTAGTTAAGCACCCTAGAACTATATGTTCGAAGGTGCTTTTTTTTGATTAGGCTATCGAGATACGTGCAAACTTACGTTTACCCACTTGATAAACATTGGTACTACCAACTTCTGCCTGATACTTATTATCGGCGCATTTCTCGCCATCAATCTTTACCGCACCTTGCTTAATCATTCGATTCGCTTCCGAGGTGCTGCTTACTAGACCAGCTTCCTTGAGTAAGTTAGGGATCGGCATTGCGCTGAATGTATGTTCTGGCATTTCTTCGGGGATCGCGCCTTTTTGGAAGCGATTAATAAACTCTTGATGAGCCGCCTGAGCGTCTTCCTCACTATGAAAACGAGCAATAATTTCCTTAGCTAAAGCGATCTTAACATCACGAGGATTCAAGCCCTGCTCAATATCCGTCTTATACTGCTCAATCTCATTGAGTGGCTTAAAGCTTAATAGTTCATAGTAACGCCACATCAATACATCTGAGATCGACATTATTTTGCCGAACATCTCCGATGGTGCATCGTTAATTCCGATGTAATTATTTGCCGACTTAGACATTTTCTTAACGCCGTCAAGTCCTTCAAGTAATGGCATCATCACCACACACTGTGGTTTCTGACCATTAGCCTTTTGCAGCTCACGCCCCATCAATAAATTAAACTTTTGATCGGTGCCCCCTAGCTCAACATCTGTTTCCATCGCTACCGAATCATAACCTTGCAGCAATGGGTATAAGAACTCATGAATAGCAATAGGCTGTCCGCCGGCGTAGCGCTTCTTAAAGTCGTCGCGTTCAAGCATCCGCGCGACGGTTTGATTTGACGCCAGCTTGATCATGCCAGCCGCGCCAAGCTCTTCTAGCCACTTAGAGTTGAATTCTATTTTAGTCTTCTGTGGGTCGAGAATCTTAAACACTTGCTCGGTATATGATTCAGCATTTTTAAGCACCTGCTCTTTGGTCAGTGGCGGACGTGTCGAGTTCTTGCCGGTAGGATCGCCAACCATCGCGGTAAAGTCACCAATTAAGAAGGTTACATCATGACCTAATTGCTGAAATTGACGCATTTTATTTAAAATAACCGTATGCCCTAAGTGAATATCCGGAGCAGTAGGATCAGCACCTAGTTTAATACGTAGTGGACGGCCTAGTTTCAATTTTTCAATTAATTCTTTTTCAACAAGAATTTCATCAGCACCGCGTTGAATCTCGGCTAATGCAGCTGCTACCTGTGACATTCACAGTTCTCCTGAGTGTTAGCTAAACCTGACTAATTATTATGTTCAAGCTATAAAATTTAACAAGAAATGACCATTTTATTGGCACAATATTGGCTTCAAGGTTTAAGGATATAAATAAAGCTGGTAATCTTACTTGATTAGGGAACGAAATTGAACTTTAAACAGTCGTATTTGTTCAGCTTTAGCCAATATTATATCCCAAGGTTCTGATTTAACGCGATGACACATATTTATCACCAATTACCGCAACGTCACAAGCAATTGTTAATTACAGTTGCTGTGCTCACGGGCCTGTTATTCCTGCTGCCAAGCGATGATGCCAAGGCGTCAAAGACCTTGGAGGGCGAAAATAGTTTAGAGATAGCCAAGCGCTACCAGGTGCCATTAGTGATGGACACCAAGCCGCAATCAAGTAGTGTTGAAGTGGCTCAATCGGTCTCTCACCAAGATAAGCTCGATACAGCGCCCGAAGAGAGTTTAACGTGGCAACAAGTCAAGGTTAAGTCAGGCGATAATCTGGCATTGATCTTCAGCCGTGCTGGTTTTAGTGCTAATACGCTACACAAGATCACCAGTTTAGGTAAAGCTACCGCCACCCTAAAACGTATTATGCCCGGCCAAATAATTCATTTTGGCGCTAATGCTAAAGGCGAGCTAATTAAGTTACGCTACCAGCAAGACATCACCACCACCCTGGAAGTCGTTAAAACCGATCGAGGCTACACCACGCACAACCTGACTAAGCAGTTGGAGATAAGAGAACAAGTTGCCAGTGCCACCATCAATAGCAATTTTTGGAACGCTGGTGTCGATGCGGGCTTAGAGCCGTCGTTGATCATGAACTTGGCAAATATTTTTGGCTGGGACATCGATTTTGGCCTCGACATTCGTGCCGGCGATTATTTTAATATTGTCTATGAAACCAAATTTTTAGATGGTGAGCAGGTCAAGACAGGTAATATAATTGCCGCCGAGTTCGTCAATCAAGGACAAAGTTATCAAGCCATTCGTCATAGCGATGGTGACTATTATTCGGCAACAGGTCGTAGCATGCGCAAAGCTTTCTTGCGGGCACCGGTTAACTTCAAATACATTAGTTCAAGCTTTAATCCTCGTCGCCGACACCCCGTCACTGGGCGAGTTACCTCGCATAACGGCATAGATTATGCGGCAAAAACGGGAACACCGGTATTGGCCGCAGGTTCAGGAACTGTCATTGCTTCAGCCTTCACTAAGTACAACGGTAACTATATCTTTATTAAGCACGGGGAGAAATATGTCACCAAGTACCTCCACTTATCGAAGAAGTTTGTGCGCAAGGGGGCGAAGGTAAAACAAGGACAACGTATTGGTAACGTCGGCTCAACCGGACGAGTAACAGGGGCTCACCTTCATTATGAGTTTTTAGTCAATGGCTCCCATCGTAATCCACGCACAGTCAAGCTACCAAAGTCGCAGTCTATTGCCAAAAAAGATAAAAGTAAGTTCTTAGCTGTTGCCACACAACGCATGGCACAGCTTGCAGCGACTAAACGCATCATGTTAGCAAACAACCAAAATTAAGCAGATTAAAACGGAATAGATAAGATGGCCACTCAATATTATGTTGGATTGATGTCCGGCACTAGCATGGACGGCGTCGATGCCGTTTTAGTCGACTTTAGCAGCACCAAGCCACAATTAATTGCCACCCATGAGCAGCAAATATCGGCTGGTTTACTGCAACAGTTACACACACTGGCAGATCCAAAGACTGGTGATATCAATTTATTAGGTCAGTGTGACCGCGCTTGCGGAGAGTTATTTGCGTTGGCCACCAATGAGTTGCTAAAAAAGGCTCAGGTAACCTCGGCGCAAGTCATTGCCATTGGTTCACACGGGCAAACAGTACGCCATATGCCAAACTTGCCCCATCCTTTCTCTTTACAGATTGGCGATGCTAGCACCATTGCGACTGCATGTGATATCGATACGGTTGCTGATTTTAGGCGCAAAGATATTGCCCTTGGTGGTCAAGGTGCCCCACTAGTACCAGCTTTTCATCAACAGTTGTTCCATGATCAACATCAAGATCGGGTCATTCTAAACATAGGCGGCATTAGCAATATCACCTGGCTAGACCGCGATAACAACCAAACATTGGGTTTTGATACTGGCCCGGGTAATACCTTACTCGATTGCTGGTATCAACAGCACCATCAGGGCAACTACGATAAATCAGGGGCATGGGCCGCTAGCGGCCAAGCTGATCAACAGCTATTGGAAAAACTACTGCAACACCCCTACTTTAAGGCGAGCGCGCCCAAAAGCACCGGACGTGAGCTATTTAATCTGGCTTGGTTGCAACAATATTTGGCCGACTTCCCACATCTATCCGACCAAGATATTCAAGCGACGCTGGCTCAGCTTACCGCTGTATCGATCGCCGATGATATTAAGAAATTGCCAAATGTCGACCAAGTATTTATCTGTGGTGGTGGTATCTACAATCTTGATTTAATTGAGCGTCTCAATGCACAGCTTGGTGATATCACTGTTGCTTCAACTGATGCACTCGGGCTCGCGCCACCCTGGGTAGAGGCTATTGCCTTTGCCTGGTTAGCCTATTGTTTTATAGAACATAAGACCAGTAATTTACCGCGAGTGACCGGCGCCAGAAAAGCGGCAATCCTCGGCGCATTTTACCCGGCAAATTAGTCCATTGGTGGACTAACTTTTTCCGCTGTCAAATTAATGTCACCGCGTGAATATATTGTTCCTGAACATAAAAAAAGAGCCGAGGCTCTTCTTTTTTATCCGGTGGTAAACGCTGCTGTTTAGTAGCGAATACGTTTCCAAACTTTGCTGGTTTCTGTTTTAGTAACATCGACTTTAGAATAACGGATGCGCTTCCATACTTGAGACTTAGGCTCTTCGGCCGCTTTTTCCACGTTTTCAATTGGCGTGTAACGAATACGTTTCCATACCGATGTTTCTTCAGTGTTTAATGCAGCAGAAGCTGAGCTCGCTACGAAAGTAAGACCGATGACAGAAGCCAATAATAAAGTTTTCATAAAATTCCCTAACAGTTAAATAGTAAATACGTCAATTTATTGTTATAACGAATATACTAATGCTAGAGTCATGCCAACTTTTTAGATTGGTACTTAATTTTCACTGAACACTTTGTCCTGATGGTTTATCTTTAGTAAATAAGAGGTGAAATCGGCTTCAGATAATGGTCGGCTAAAATAGAATCCTTGAATTGTTTCACAATTTAGATCGGACAACAAATTGACCTGCACCTCTTCTTCCACGCCTTCGGCAACGACACTTAAGCCCATGTTATGAGCGATAGAGATAATTGAGGCCACCATGTGACGTTCGTCCTGCTCGCCAGATAGGTCATCGATAAATGCCTTATCAATCTTTAACGTATGGATCGGGAAGCGCTTTAGATAACTTAATGAAGAATATCCCGTACCAAAGTCATCGAGTGCCAAGTGAATGCCTCGATCGGTTAGCTGACGCATCGTTTTTATCGCCATCTCCGGATCTTCGATAACCGTGCCTTCTGTTATCTCAAATTCTAAATTTGCAATGGGTAATTGGGTACATTCGAGAATATGGTCGATACGCTCCAATAAGTTTTTCTGAGTAAATTGCTTGGCCGCTAAGTTGACCGCAACGCGACCTGTGAATAGACCGCTCTTACGCCACTGCTGTGTCGCGTAACAGGCCTTGTCTAGCACCTTTTCGCCGATGGCAATAACCAAACCAGTATCTTCCGCAATAGGAATAAACTCATTGGGGCTGATCATGCCTAACTCCGGATGAATGAGTCGCACCAAAGCTTCCATCCCAGCGACTTTACGGGTCTTCACATCGATTTTAGGTTGATAGTACACCTCGAACCAGTCATTTTTTAACGCTTGACGGATCAGACTTTCCACCTGTAGACGGCGCACCGCCGATTCGTTCATCGAAGAGCTAAAGAACTGATAACTAAAGCCAGATTCCGATTTAGCATGATACATCGCGGTATCAGAACTCTGCAGCATATTCTCGGTGCTCTCACCATCGGTAGGATAAATAGCAACACCAATACTGCAACTCATCACTAAAACCTGTTCGCCTAAATAGAACGGCTCCTGCATCGAGACCTCAAGATCATATAACACCTGAGTGATCATGCTGATCTGATCGATATCTTCCAACAGCAACGCAAATTCATCGCCACCTAAACGACATAGTAAGTGCTGGCAGTCGACATTATTCTCAATGCGTTCTGCAATCATACATAACAATTTATCGCCAACATCATGGCCCATCGAGTCATTAACTTTTTTAAAGTTATCAACATCCATGGTTAGCAGTGCGTGCGGTTGCTTGCGGCGAATTAAATTACGGTGGGTATATTGGAAATATGAGCGATTAGGCAGGTTAGTCAATGGATCGATGTTGGATAAGTGGCGTAGTTCTTCTTCGGTTTCTTTGCGCTTTGTGATATCAGAAAATGCCGCCACGTAATGACTAATTTCATCATCATTATCGCGCATGGGGTTGATATGCAGATGAATATGATATGAGCTTCCGTCAGTCTTGAGTGCATTGACTTCACCGGACCAATCAATACCATTGCTTAGACGCTTCCTGATATGCTCGGCAACTCCACCATGATAGGTGTTAAAAATACGCTTATTGCCGATAACCTGTTGCGAACTTAATCCCGTAATGCGAGTAAACGCTTGATTGACTTCCACCACATTAAACTCAAGATCTAAGACATAAATTGCATCAGAGATATTGGCCATAACATTTGCCTGCAGGCTCAATTTAAGTTCAGTATCTTTGAGTGCGGTAATATCGCGAATAGTACCGGTCATCCGTTGTGCCTTACCATCGGCAGAACGGGCAACCACTTTAGCCCTGTCGACTATCCACAACCATTGTTCTTGATTGTCATGGCGCTTAATTCGGTAGTCTGCCTCGAAAATATCATTAGCACCCGATAGGTGTTTTTCAAGTTTACTGCGCACCCGCTCAACATCGTTGGGGTGTATTTTTCCAAAGTCATCTTCCCCCAAACCACGATAGTCAAATTGCTGCCAATCCTTGGTTAAATGAACCTTGCGTTGCTCTATATCCCAATCCCACATCATGTCGCCACTGCCCCATAATGATAACTCAAGGCGCTCAGCGCTTTGCTGCAATGCTCTAGCGGAAAGTTGTCGCTGGCGAAATATCTTATAGATAATCAGCGATAAGATTAGGGCCAAAATAACATACAGTGCCAAGGCAAAAGATGACAGCCACTGCGGTGGCAATATCTCGATGGCTATTCTGTTGGTGGCAATAGGCTTTAGGCCATTGTTGTAATAGGCTTCAACCCTTAGCGTATAGTGGCCAAAATTTAAATTGGTATAGGTGGCCGTTTGGGTCGACTTACTTCTTAGCCAATCATTATCGATACCTTCAACCATGTATTGATAATGAACTTTATTCGGTTGCGGAAAGTTAATTAAGTTAAAGGTCAGTTCAAACGGATAATCACTATAATTAAGCGTAATATTAGGCGCATGAATTATCGATCTGTCGATACGCGAAAATTGATCTTTATCGGGGCCAATCGCCACTGGCTTATTAAAGATGGTCAAGTCTGTAAACAGTAATTTCGGTGCCAATGTGGAGCTCGTTTCTTGGGTATGGCTATCGAGATAATTTAGGCCATTAACACCACCAAAATACAGCACTCCATCGCTACTTAGTAACGCACTATTATCGTTAAAATCGAGCGCCTGCAGTCCGTCGGACATGTCATACTTTTTAACATTATCTGAAGGGGTTATCTGCAGGATCCCACGGTCGGTAGACAACCACAGATTACCGTTAACCCCTTTGAGGGCAGTATAAATGGTACGATTGAGCAACTCTTGATTATTATAGTGATGAATCAACTGAGTGAGATCATGGTTAAAATAATAAACACCGTTGCCGTCAGTACTGATATAGACACCACTGTTATCGGCGTGAACAAAACTGACCCGCTGCCCCTTAAGCACCTCAACGTCTTTTGACATACCTTTTTGCACATCGACTAACAGCAAGCCACTTAATTTACCGACATAGAGATGATGATCATTTGAATTTAGTGTGGTGATGTAAGGGAGTTTATCATCGGAGAAATTGATCGCCTGTAACTCATGGGCGTTATCATTGCTAATATCGATGCGATATAAACCATCTGCCCAGGCACCAATATAGATGTAATTGTTTAGGATCGTTAAATAGGCAACATCCTTATTGGTAATTAATCGCTTGGAGCCAGAGAAATCATTGGCATGGATATCAAATTGATAAAGACCAAAGGTACCACCGGCATAAAGATGTCCCTTGCTGTCAAACCCTAACGCCTTGTCACCGTCAAGCCCCGTATCATAATAACGCACAGTATTAGTTTTAAGATTTAAGCGGTTGAGTATACTCGACTTCCCACTAACCCAAACGTTCTTCTGAGTATCTTCTTTGATCCCCCAAATAACATCGCTCGACAGCACATTATCTTTGCTCGACAAATGCTTAAAGTAACTGGAAGATGTCGTAAATCGACCGACGCCATGGTGCTGGCTACCAAACCAAATGGTATTATTAGAGTCTTTCACCACCCCAAATATCGCCTGAGTATCGACAATAGTTTCGACATGGGATATTTTTTCACCGTAGAGGTAATATCGATCTAGACCGTTGGTCGAAGAAAGCCACAAGTAACCTTCGCTATCGATGGCGGCGCGATGCAACTTGCTAGGATCGCTGCTTGGCAAACTCAGTAATTCGGTCAACACACCATGCTGATAAGCCATTACCTGGCGATCGAAAATTAACAATAGGCTGCCATCACCACGCGCTAGTACCTGATTTATGGCCTGATCGACAATGCTAATCGACAGTGGATTTTCCTGACTTAGCGGGTAAAGCTTATTAAGATGAGGATCGAGCAGATAGTTTTCTGAATCTTTGGAACCCGCAGCGCCGAGCCAAATTAAATCATCATTGTGTTGGAAAAATGTTTTAATCTCTTTGGGTGAGATGTTGCGCCCAGCGGATGGAAATTTTAGTGCCTCAAAGGACTGAGTTTGTTCATGGTAAACATGGATCCCGGTTGCCGTGCTAATCCATATCCGGTGGGACGAATCTTCGAAAATCGCCCAAATCTGCGGATCCAATAAACCATTACGCACAAAGCTGGTAAATTTTTCGGTTTGTTCGTTATAAAGATTAAGCCCGTGCTCAGTCCCAACCCATAGGCGGTTTTTAGAATCGACTAGCAGGCTCTTGATTGAAGAATCACTTAAGCCACTGCTATTGGTATCGATAGTCTTAAACGTCGAACCATCGAATCGCACGATACCACTTGGCGTGCCAAGCCATAAGAAACCAAGTTTGTCTTCGGCAATATCGGTGACAGTAAGTTGCTCTAACCCTTGTTCGGTACTGAAGTATTTAATCTTGGTCAGCGTCTTGATTGGCTGTTCATTGACCACCGAAAAAGCGCTAGTAAAACCAGAGAAAAGGATCGAGGTAAAAATAAAGAATAACTTAACCGCAAGCAGCTTAGAATTTATGGCCATAACTCGTCTCTAACTAATACATTGGCATGAAAACCTAAGCTAGTAAACTATCACAAAATGAAATTAGATTACCAATAAATCTGAGATTTTCTCATGATTTACTGGCTTAATATCGTAACAAAACATAACAAATAGGGCTTTTACACAGTTTTGCTATGTTATTGCGCGTTAGCGACAATATTTAATTCAACGCGGCGGTTAGCTTGGCGTCCTGGCGCAGTGCTATTATCGGCGATAGGCATGTCAGAACCAAATCCTCTGCTCATTAGGCGAGCGCTTGCAATTCCCTGAGAATTTAAGTAATTAGCCACCGAGAGTGCACGGTTAGCCGATAACACCTGATTAAATGCAGCGCTGCCTGTACTATCGGCATGCCCACCAACCAATAATTGAGTATCAGGGTAGCGGGCTAGCACGCGTGTCACTCCATCCAAGGTTGAGTGAAAATTGGAATTTATCGAAAATTTTGCCGTCGCAAACGTAATATTACCGGGCATGATCAACCTAATTTTCTCGCCATCCCGTTGCACCTGAACACCAGTACCAGCCATTTCTTTACGCATATCTTCTTCTTGCGAGTCCATGTAAGCACCAACACCAGCACCTATAGCACCGCACCCCAATGCCGCATTTCGCGCATGTTTACTATTCTTCTTCGAACCAATTAGGGCACAAACCACCGCCGCACCGATACCGTAAGTTGTTGCTTTACTAGTTGTTGACTCCCCGGTGTAGGGATCGACACTCTGACAGGCGCCAAGCGTTAGGGTTGAGACTGCCAGCACTAGCGCTGGTATTTTTTTTGACATAGATTGCATAATTTATTTCCTTTCAAGCGAATGCTCAGTATTGTAACTTGCTTTAAACAACAATAACCTACAAAGTCTGAATTTTGGCTAAATAAACTAGAAATTAATGGAGACTAGGGCCTGGCTGAGTATTTAATCGCCTGACGGGTCGATAATACCTCAATGCTGTCTCCTAGTTTAATCACGCCGCTATTCCTTGCGATTAGGTTTTCACCAAACATTAAGCGTCCTTTAGGATCGGCGCGAAAGCGAGCCAATGTTTGCAGCGGCTCCTTCGATGAACGCGCCTGATAACTCGCTAAATCAACGGTGGTCATGATACAGCGCTCACAAGGTTTAACTAATTCAAACTCTACTTCGCCAACCTTAATCCGGTGCCAATGATCTTCAGCAAAAGGTAACGCGCCTGATATCACCAAATTAGGTCTAAACTGGATCATCGAAGAAGGCTCGCTAGCCCGTTGGTTTAGCGCTTGTAGTGATGCCTCACCAATGAGTAGTAATGGATGTCCATCTGACAAATTAAGCGTCTGGCCTAATTTTTCACTATAACGCTCACATTCCGGCGTTAACATCACTAAGCTCACTGGCTGATTAAGCTGCGTGCTAAGCCACTTATTTATTTCCTTAGCAGCACATTTAAGGCGCAGCTTATCTCGCCATATCGATACTTCCATCTCATCAACAAACACGTCAAAATTAACCGTCAGCTGTTGGCCGCTGGGCGCGCTGATAATCACCCCACGCTCGAGCAGCGTCACCCTAAAGGCCAGTAATTGAGGGAATTTTCTGGCGGTCACAAACTGACCATTAGCATTGACTAGCATCAACCGACGATCTCTTGCCAAACCTTGTGTTTCCACTAATGCGCTAGTCATGTTGATACCTTGCATTGATTTGATTGGATAAATATTTATTTGGCTCAGTTGTGCGTTCATCGGGTTCCTTAGTTTGGACTAAATCAATCTTTAGTCATTAATATAAAGCAATAATCTTACTAAGGTAATAGACTGTTGGATAATATCTAATCGTGTGAGCAATGCTCAAACGATCACCGAGGAAGCAGAGATGAGCCGTAACCCCATTAATCACTTACTGGCACCAAAATCTATTGCCGTTATCGGCGCATCAAATACCTCTGGACGCCCCGGCAATCTAGTCATGCGTAACTTACTTCAGGGCAGTTTTAATGGTCCAATTATGCCTGTCACGCCAAGATATAGGGCTGTTTGTGGGGTGTTGGCATACAAAGACATCGCACAACTACCCCATTGCCCCGACTTGGCTATTCTTGCCACTGGCGCGCCGCATGTCATTGGCTTACTTAGCCAGTTAGCTAAATGTGGATGCAAATACGCGGTCATTCTGGCGGCAGGAATGGATAAATTGCCATTGGTTGATGGACTCACCGGCAACCAACAACTGCAACAGATCACCAAGCAATACGGTATTCGTTTACTAGGCGGCAGTAGCCTTGGGCTGCAAGTGCCTCATCTAGGGCTAAACGCCAGCTTCGCTCATCAACAAGCGCTGCCGGGCAAGGTAGCATTAATATCACAGTCATCTTCCATTGCCACAACCATGCTCGACTGGGCAAACCATAAAGGCATTGGTTTTTCACATTTTATATCTGTTGGCGAGACAGTCGACATCAACTTTAATGAGCTGCTTGATTACTTAGGCCGAGACAGTAAGACACAGGCCATCTTACTTTACATCGATAGTATCAAAGATCATCGCCATTTTATGTCTGCCGCGCGAAGTGCCGCCCGCTCGAAACCCATTATTGTGATTAAATCGGGCAGCACCGCCGAAGGGGCAATTTCTGTTGGACACCATACGGGTAAACATTCTGGCCGTGATGTCGTTTATGATGCTGCGTTTAAGCGCGCCGGCATGTTGCGAGTCAAAGATTTACATCAACTCTATGCGGCCTTCGAAACCTTGGCCAATACCAAGGTGCTCAAAGGCGATCGCTTAGCGGTGATCACCAACGGCGGGGCGCCAGGCATTATGGCAGTTGATGCGCTAATATCCCGTGGCGGTAAACTAGCTCAATTAGAGCCTGAGGTATTAGCGCAGTTAAGTCAGCTAATGCCGGCATATTGGCCACGTACGAATCCAGTTGATATCGCGGGGGATTGTACACCACAGCGTCTGGCTAAAGCGGTATCTGCGGTGTTAGATTCCAAAGAAATAGACACCTTATTGATTATTCATTCGCCAGGGGCGGTAGCCAGTGGCGAAGAGTTTGCTCGCCAAATGGTTGCCGCAATCAATGCCCACCCGCGACGAAAGCGTATTAATATCCTTACCAACTGGACCGGAGAGGACTCTGCTTATGCCGGCCGGCGGATCATTCGCAAGGCAGGCTTTCCAACTTACCGCACGCCTGAAGGCGCCATCGGCGCGTTTATGCACATGGTGGAATATCGCCGCAATCAACGCCTGTTGCAGCAGACGCCAAAGTCTATTTCACGCCATTATCAAACCGAACCATTAAAAGTCCGTCAACTCGCTCAGCAGTTACTCGCTCAAGGACTAACGTCAATCGATCTAAATCTTGCCCAGCCCTTGTTAGCAAGTTATGGTCTTAAAAGCATCGAAACTCATCTGGTTAATACATCTAGACAGGCACGGGAAAAAGCCTGCAGCATCGGGTTTCCTATCGCGCTAAAAATCGGCGCACCTACATTAACTCACAAGTCTGATATTGGCGGGGTTGTGCTTAACCTCAATAGTGGTGAAGAGGTAGAACTTGCTGCTAACGCCATGCTAGAGCGTATGGCTGCGTTTAATGACACATTAGAGATTAGCGGTCTAACCATCCAAAAAATGGCCAACACTGCTGGTGCACAGGAGTTACGCTTTGCGATGCACAGTGACCCGGTCTTTGGTCCGGTGCTTTATATCGGTGAAGGCGGTTCCTCTTGGGATCTTAATCAAGATGCCGCTGTTGCTTTACCACCGTTAAACACGGCACTGGCTCGCTACATGCTAATTAGCGCGCTAAAATCTAACAAAATAAAAGATCGCCATGCGCTGCAATCACTAGATATTGCCGCCCTATCAATTGTGCTAACCCAGCTTTCCTATCTCATTATTGACTGTCCAGAAATAAAATCACTAGATATCAACCCAATGCTGGTCAGCGGCGATGACATCACCCTGCTCGATGTTAATATTCAATTGCAACATTTTGACAGCGATAGTGCACAGCGCCTCGCTATTCGCCCCTACCCCAGAGAGCTAGAAGAGCTGTTTAAGTTGCGTGACGGTCGCGAAGTATTGTTGCGACCAATCAAGGCAGAAGATGAGCAGTCACACATCGAATTTAATGACAGCCTGTCCAAGGAAGACCGATACAAGCGATTTTTCGGTGAAGTAGGTCAATTGAGTCATGAGCAAATGGCTAAAATGACCCAGATCGACTTTGACCGCGAGATGGCCTTTATCGCATCATTTAGGGATAGCGGTAATGATTTGCATACCTTAGGCGTTGTTCGCGCAATTACCGATCCTGAAAATAATGAGACTGAGTTCGCCGTGGTCATTCGCAGCGATCTACAGGGCCAAGGCTTAGGCAAGAAGCTGATGCAAAAAATGATTGCATACTGTAAGCAACGTGAAACAGCAATCATGATGGGGCTGACATTGCCACAAAATGCAGGCATGGTATCCCTAGCGAAGAAGCTTGGTTTTAAGGTCAAGTTTGACTTAGAAGAAGGCTGGGTCGAAATGAAGCTCAATTTGCAACAACTCGATGAATAATAGTGTGGGCTGCTAAACAGCATAGCGGCCCTAAGATACTGATCATTAGTTACAATTTATATCGCAAACAATCAGTACAAAAAAAGATCAATTTATTTGCTCTAAATCAACAAAACAAACTACAAATGCAAATCAATATCATTTATACTTACTCCTAAATATTAACAGGAATAGTTTTCATGTACGTTTGCATATGTAAAGGCATTACAGATAAAGATATTCGCGATGCAGTAGATAATGGTGTCGAAACCATTAAAGGCTTGAAGCAGCATTTTGCTGTTGGTAGTCAATGTGGCGGCTGTATTACCTTGACCAAACAAGTACTCAATGAACAACTAGCCGCAACCGCAGACTATTACCAAGTCGCATAAATCAACGCTTTCGCACACAGCAACCTAGATAATGGTGTCGAAACCATTAAAGGCTTGAAGCAGCATTTTTCTGTTGGTAGTCAATGTGGCGGCTGTATTACCCTACTCAATCCTTATTTCAACAAGTACTCAATCAGCTACTAACTGCAACCGCAGACTATTACCAAGTCGCATAAATCAACGTATTCGCACACAGCAACCTAGATAATGGTGTCGAAACCATTAAAGGCTTGAAGCAGCATTTTGCTGTTAGTAGTCAATGTGGCGGCTGTATTACCCTGACCAATCCTTATTTCAACAAGTACTCAATCAGCTACTAACTGCAACCGCAGACTATTACCAAGTCGCATAAATCAACGCATTGGCCAAGATATATTTAGTATATCGCCATATCACAGCTGAGCAAGCGCCCTAACATGTGCAACCGCACTGCGCCCTAAAGCGCCTGGCATATAACCCCCTTCAAGCATTGACACTATTCCTTCACATTGTAATTGCTGTGAAAGTTCGACTAACTTGCTAGTTATCCAGCTATAATCGCTATCCTGAAGATTAACATCCCCCATGTCATCGTCACGGTGGGCGTCAAATCCTGCTGAGATAAACAACATCTGCGGTTTAAATTCTCGCAAAGCTGGTAACCAATTCTGTTCTACTGCCTGCTTAAACTCAACCGAGCCTGCGCCAGCATCTAAGGGAATTTTAATATGCAGAGGATTAATAGAATGTGCGTCTGAGTAAGGAAAGAAAGGGTGCTGAAAAGTTGAACAGAACATCACCTGATCATTGTCCTTAAATATATCTTCCGTACCATTGCCATGATGGACATCGAAATCGATAATCGCCACCCGCTCAAGATTGAGGTGATCTAACGCATAAGCTGCCGCAACAGCGATATTATTATAGAAACAAAAGCCACCCGCCGCATGCCGCTCGGCATGATGCCCTGGTGGTCGCACATTACAAAATACTGCCTTATGTTCACTATTAAACAGTAAATCAACCGCCTGAATTCCCGCGCCAGCTGCACGTCTTGCTGCACGCAACGTTTGTGGACACATCTGAGTATCCGCATCAACGTTAACCAAGCCTTCCTCGGGCTGTAAAGCCTCTAATTCTGCCAAGTAAAGGCTATCGTGGACCCTTAACAAGTGTTGCTGCTGAACATTTTTGGCGTCAAAATGATCTAGGCTATAATCTAGGCCACTGGCAATCAATCGATCTGAAATGGCATCGATACGGCTAGGATCCTCAGGGTGTCCGCCAACCATTTTATGGCGACGACAATCGAAGTGCGAGATAATGGCAGTGCTCATAAACGACAACTCATGGATTAAACATTAAGATAATCGTATCAAATAGAAGCACAATAAACAGTGGACTTAAGTATCAAATTTTTGATTTCGGGGCAAACAACCAAACATCGCCTAAATCGATACGCACGACGATGTCTAATTAAAATAGCAAGACTATGCGCTAATCTTCATCGCACAGGCAATTTGGAATTTCCCCACGGCTGATTTAGCGCAACGTAAGACCTTCGCGTTGGCCATCAAAGGAGGAACCACGCCACCGCCAGAGTTAACTTCTAAGAATAATTCAGTGTCTTGGGCGAGATCTTGATCTGTTTCAAACGCTAATCCCTGCGCACTTAAATTAGTCAGTTCACCTTGACGAAGTTCGTTGTTGCCATTTATTTTGAATCGAACATCACTTTCTACATCCATTCTTGCAAAAACACGGTTATCATTGTTAGTTACCAACATAATATTTCCCTTTAATAAATTGAGCGTACTACTAAAGCGTAGTTCACTAAATGAATGTATGCTCAAAAAACGCCCAAAAAATTAATTCGTCTAGGATCGCCGTATGCTTAAAATTTCTAATTCCATCACCATTAGCGCAGCAGAAATTGAGATCCAATTCATTCGTGCGCAGGGAGCAGGCGGCCAGCATGTCAATAAGACGTCAACCGCCGTACATCTTTTTTTAGATATTCATCAGAGTGTCTCATTACCGCAACGACTCAAAGTAAAACTATTAGCACTGAGTGACCATCGCATCACCAAATCAGGAAAAATAGTGATTAAGAGCCAGGGTAGTCGCAGTCAAGACCAAAATAGAGAAGTCGCTTTAGAGCAACTTAAGCAATTGTTGCAACAGGCGAATAAAGTCGACAAAAAGCGAATTGCGACCAAGCCCACTTTTGGCTCAAAAATGCGCCGATTAGACGGTAAAAACCAACGCGGCCAACAGAAAAAAATGCGGAAAAAGCTAGACTACTAACTAAGCTGGCACTTTAGAGCTTGACTTTAGGCATAGCGCATTGCTCAAATAGTTAAGTGATACATGTTAATTACCACAACGCATTAGTTGACAGGTGTGACAACTAAATTTACCATCATATTACAACAACACTTGAGGGCTTTGTGATCTAGCTCTCATTTGTTCGCGTAATTAATCAGACAGAAACGACCGTTTTGCAAAGAAAATCAATAATGTCACAGATAATAGTGGCAGTAACTACACTTTAAAACAGGAAATTACGATGTCAGTATTAAAATATTCAGCCGTGGCGCTCGCCACTATTTTGTCAACGAGTGTCAGCGCCAAGCAATTTTGGAGCGATACCAGCTTTAGCTTACTCAAGGGCAGCAACTATGAAGTCGGTGACAGCGACAAGACAGTGTTTACCTTAGAGCATGCCAGTGGCCATAGCTGGGGCAGCATTTTTGCCTTCGTCGACCGCCTAAACCATGACAATGACGACAATCATGAGATCTATGGTGAACTCGGTTTTAGCTATAACCTATATCAAGCCAAAAATTCATTTGTAAAAGAAGCCTATGTTACAACTCAATGGGAGTTTAATTCCTCAACCATCGCACTACCTAATGCGACAATTGATGGCAGTTTTAACAATGTTTTATTCGGCGCGGGCGTTAATATTGACGTACCCGGTGCTAAGTTTTTCAATGTTAATCTTTATCAACGAAGCAATGACTTTGGCGACAATAATCAACAGTTGACCTTGGTTTGGGCGTTCCCGTTTGCCGATAGTTTTGTTTATGATGGTTTCCTAGACGCCGTCAATGGTACAGATGCCAAATCTGGGGGATATAATTTCACGTCGCAATTAAAGTATGACCTTGGCCAACATATCGGCGTCCAGAAGAGCAAATTATTTGTCGGTGTTGAATATGTGATGTGGCATAACAAATTTGGCATATCTGGAATCGATGAGAACAATGCCAATTTATTAATCAAATGGCACCTATAGTCACTCAGTATTTCCACGCTTAAAAATTTCGGCCTGATGCGCCATTGCATTAGGCCGATTATCAGCAAAGTATCTCAACAATAATGCCTATCTTTAATGCAAGTCAGTTAAGGAATGTACGAACGATGAAACGCGGTCGCTCCCGTCCTTTATCGCCTTAAATTAAAAATTGGCCAATGAAAAAATCAGGGACGATTTTTTAGTATTTGCCGCAGGACGCGGATCAAATACGGTATTGAATAGACAATTTATCATTTAAGATCAGCGATAAAATAACGGGTCGCCTTTCTTTGGGGTACGTTTCTTTGGCGAAGCAAAGAAACGTACCTGGTGTGCGTGTGATGATCTTAAATAAAAAGGTAAAGCCAACAAGCACATCACAAAACCCACTGAAGCTATAATTATTCGCTTAACTGACCAGTATTAATGCCTATCTTAGTTGAAAAATGTTTTTTTACACCTACGCTTAATAATAGTTTAAGAGAGGTTAAGAATGATGTTGGGTCGATAGGTGGAAAAATATTGCAGGGTCATGGTAGTTATCGCACTACTATTATTTTCAGAGAGCTCACTGGCGATGGCTAAACCGCTTAGAGTTGGCATGTCTGTAGATTTCGCGCCGTACTTCTACCTTAACGAAAGCGAACAGCCTAGCGGACTGATTGTCGACTATTGGCGCTTATGGTCAAAAAAAACGGGCATTGAAGTACAGTTTATACCGCTATTATGGGCCGATATTCCACAACAAATTGATGCTGGGACAATCGATATACCCATTGCCATGTACAAAACCTCCAACAGAGAAAAATACCTAAATTTCGGCCAGGTATTACTCACTACCGACAATGATTTTTTTACCCTAGGCAGCCAACAGAAATACAGTCGTGGTATCGAAGACTTAAACAATAAGCTCATTGGCGTAATCGACGGCTCCTACCATCAACACTATCTTAAAAATAACTATCCTTTAATTCGCTTAAAGCGCTACAAAAATGCCCAAGACCTAGCGAGTGCGGTGGAGAAACTGGAGATATTAGCATTTTTTAACGAAACACAGTCAACGATAGTACGGCTAAGAAAACACTATAAATCTAATCGATTAAGCAAACTAGAACTCGCTGCTATTAAACGAGATTTCTACGTTGCAATCCCTAAACACTCTAAGCTATCTGACGTGATCACTTTAGGGCTAAAAAAGATAACTAAGCAAGAGCTATTAGGCATAACTCAACGCTGGTTAGTTAATTTGTCGATACACAGGCAATCGGTGCCATCGCAAGTTGTAATTACGAAAAAAGGCTCATCAGTTGATGTCTCCGCAGCACGCTCAGCGATAGATTGGTCGGTTAAGCAACGTAATGCGTCGGTAAACATCGCGCTGTTTAATGAACTTGCCCCTTATGTGATAAAGAATAATACCGCTCGCGGTATCGTTATCGACCTTATCGAAAGTGCCCTATCGCTAAGCAATATTACCATTAGCAAAACATTGCACCACAGCACTCGAGGAATCGATCATATTTTCGAAGAAGAGCCCGAGCTAGACATTGCCGTCAGCACCTTGATTCGCGACGACCTGTATTATTCCGATAACCTATTTAGATTTGAAAACATTGTTATTTCACGTAAAAAAGATAATCTATTCATCAGTGAGCTTTCTGACTTATCAAACAAACGTGTCATGGCTTTCCCTGGCGCACATCAAAAGCTTGGCCAACCCTATCAGCAGATTTTTTCACCCAAAGTTAGACCCGCAACTTACATTGAAGCGAAAAATATCGCACAGATTGAAGCATTTTTTCTAGGCCAAACTGATATCATTATTCTCGATAAAAAGGTATTTATATGGCTGGCAAAACAGCAAGGTTATCAAGATATAAGTCAGTTTAAATTCGACTATCTATTCCCCGCAAGTTCAGCCATTAAACTCGCCTTTAAAGATCCAACACTACGTGATTTATTCAATAAAAATCTCGCCACGCTAAAGCGCAGTGGCGGCTATGAAAATATAATTTATGACTATCTTTTAGGGCGAGCAGAAGCAAAACGCCAGTTTTCTCTTTTTAGCGCATCATTGTTCTCACAACCTCTATTTGAAAACGATTTACCAACATTGCTCAGTTACATGACTAAATTGCGCTCGTTAAAATACATCAGCGACATAAAAATTACTGATGCATGGGGAGACGATATTTTGCGAAATGATTACAACAAAGAATTCGTTGGCTACATCCAGCCCAGTTACTATGTGCAAGCAAATCGACATATTAGAGTGGGTAATGTCACCATTGAATACAATAATAGAATGATTACCGACACGATCAATAAAACAGACTTAATTCCAGATAAATCAATGCTTTCACCAAGCTATAACGCCTCTTACATAGATGATATCTATCGCCAATTTAATGTCATTGAGCATCAATTAAGCCTCACCAGAAAAGAACAACGATTCATCGATAGCCACCCAATAATCCGCTACTCAGAAACACCATGGCAACCGATATCAATTATCGATAATAATCATTTTTCAGGCGTAGCTGCAGACTATTTACAACTGATCACGAAAATCAGCGGGCTCAAGTTTCGTTTTCAACCGAGTAAAGATTGGCAAGAAGTGCAGCATAAACTGACTCAGCATAAGATCGATATTATTCCTTCGGTGAGCCAATATTCGAATGAGGCGCTGATAAGTGCTCCGTATACTGAATTCAACTTCGTCATTGTGACCAAGAAAGATCAAACCTATATCAGCGAACTGAGTGAGTTTTCAGGTAAAACATTGGCACTTCCGACTGGCTATATTTCTTATCAGCGGGTTAAAGAAAACCACCCTGAAATTGAGGTAATAGCGACAGAAACACCTCACCAAGCACTGGCTTTAGTACGCGCCGGCAAGGCCGATGGTTTCGTCGGGCACTTAGCAATTGCAGTAAGTAAACTGAAGTCAGAATTTCAGGATCTAAAAATTTCCGGCACCATAGAACACAAATACATTCACCACATGGCGATCAATAAAAACTTACCGTTGCTTCATTCCATTATCAACAAAGCGATCCGTGCGATTACCCCGCAGCAACGACAACAGATTTATAACCGTTGGATAACAGTCGATTTAGACAAGCGTACCGATTACATCTTGGTCTATCAGACCATTGGCCTTTTCTCATTGATCCTGCTACTTATATTATTTTTTGTTAAATCGGTGCTGCGGGCCAATCGGCAAGTAAAAACAGCCAATGATCAGCTAGAATGCAGCATTACAACGTTAACCACAACAGAGCTTACTTTAAATGAAACTATCAAGAATTTGAGGGCAACGCAGCAACAATTAATTGCCGCAGAGAAAATGGCCAGCTTAGGCGCACTAGTTGCCGGGATATCCCATGAAATAAACACCCCGGTTGGCATAGGTTTAACCGGGATTTCACACTTTCAAATGCTTACCAATGAACTAAAAGTAAAATATCAGCAACAACGCATCAGCAAGAGTGATTTCGAGCATTACATCAGCAATTCGACTGAAGTCGCTCATCTTGTGCGTAATAACTTAGAAAAGACCGCTGACTTGATTCATAGCTTCAAGCAGCTTTCCGTCGACCAGATGAACGATAAACGTCGCAAGTTCAATCTCAGAAACTATATCCAAGAAACGCTCATCAGCATAAAGAGTGTAATTAAGAATCCTAACTTATCGATTAACCTACAATGTCACGACGACATTATAATCAATAGTTATCCGGGCGCGCTTTCCCAAGTTCTAACCAACTTAATACTCAATTGCACCAACCACGCCTTTGATCATCAACAACAAGGCCTCATTAAGATTAACGTTAAACTCAGTCACGACCTCGTTTACTTGGTAATAAGTGACAACGGTAAGGGGATTGACCCGACACACCTGAGACAAATATTTGAACCATTTTTTACCACCAACAGAAAAAATGGTGGTAGTGGTTTAGGCCTAAATATTGTGTACAACATTGTTACGAGCCAGCTTAATGGCTCAATAACATGCCAAAGCAAGCCCGACAAAGGTACTGTGTTCACCATTAAATTCACGCCACAGCAATAGATGTCACCATCAACAAAGCACTGCCGAGAACAAAACCGTTTGCTTTGGTATATGTCCACAGCGGTGCTCCTAGCTTGCAATTAATTTTGCATCGCTAACTTGGCGCGCTTCTCCTTGCGACGAGTGAGATACCATGACAATAAGGCAATCAACGAAACCGTAAGGATGATAATAGTAGCCAATGCGTTGATCTTCGGCGAAACACCCAATCTAACACTGGAAAATACCACCATTGGCAAGGTTGTAGCGCCGGGGCCAGACACGAAACTGGCAATAACGAGGTCATCTAACGAAAGACTAAATGATAAAAACCAACCTGCAACCAAAGAAGGCGTAATCATCGGCACGGTAATTAACATGAAGGTCTTCAATGGACGAGCACCCAAGTCTAATGCAGCTTCTTCAATAGAGCGGTCAAGTTCACGCAGACGCGCCGAAACAACCACCGCAACATAGGCAGCACAGAAGGTCGAGTGGGCGATCCATACTGTGACCATACCGCGTTCTTTCGGCCACCCCAGCGCATCGGACATCGCGACAAATAACAGCATCAACGATAACCCAGTGATAACCTCAGGCATAACCAACGGTGCAGTGATCATGTTTGACAGCGTCAGTTTGGCCACCGAATGACGAAAACGGGTCATCACAAATGCCGCCATAGTGCCAAGAATAACCGCGGTACACGCACTGAAAAATGCGAGGGTTAGGCTCGTACCTACGGCATCTAACAGCTGTTGATCTTTAAATAACTCACCGTACCATTTGGCCGAAAAACCGCCCCAAACCGTGACTAGCTTAGATGCATTGAATGAATAAAACACCAAGATAATCATCGGAATGTAGAGAAACGCCATGCCTACCCATAACATTAATGAAGAAAATTTTAGTTTTTTCATAGCCCTTTCTCCATTTCACGTGATTGATATCGATGGAACAATGTAATTGGAATAATCAGTAATGCCAGCATAATCATCGCCAATGATGAAGCCACAGGCCAGTCACGGTTATTGAAGAATTCTTGCCATAATACCTTACCAATCATCAATGTATCTGGACCACCAAGCAATTCAGGGATAACAAATTCTCCCACCACCGGGATAAATACCAACATCGAGCCGGCAATAATACCGCCCTTAGCTAATGGCATGGTGATACGCCAAAAGGTATTAATGCTGCGCGAGCCTAAATCAGACGCCGCTTCTAGCAAACTCATATCGAGTTTTACCAGCGTTGAGTAAAGCGGTAAGATCATAAAGGGTAAATAAGTGTAGATAATGCCGACGTAAACGGCGAAGTTGGTATTAAGCATTTGCATCGGTTCGCCGATAATGCCAAGCCACAACAAGAAGTTATTCAATAAGCCGTTGTTACTTAATATGCCCATCCATGCATAGACTCGAATCAAAAACGAGGTCCACGATGGCAGCATCACCAAGAGTAATAGCACGCCTTGCGCCGACTTTGGTGCCCTCGCGATGGCATACGCCATTGGAAAACCGATCAATAGGCAGCCTATCGTCGAAAACAATGCCATCTTCAATGAACTAAGATAGGCCTCGTAGTACATCGAATCTTCCATCAATAAGATGTAATTACCCAAATTGAGGATCAGTTGGAATGACTCATCGGCATACTGGTAAATCGATTCATAGGGCGGTATCGCGATGGCAGCCGTGGAAAAGCTTATTTTTAATACGATGATAAAGGGCACCGCAAAAAACAATAATAACCACAGATAAGGAATGCCAAGGGTCCAGGTGCTCCCTCGGCTAAGGGTAAATAGCATGTTTTTAATCATGTTCTTAATACCACGCCACTGGTGGCCTCCCAACTGATAAACACCTCTTCATCCCAGGTCGGATGCTCGGAACGACGATCTCGATTATGCATGGTGCACTGCACTATTTGGCCGTTTTCTAGCTTGATGTAATACACCGACAAGCCACCTAAATAGGCTATATCATCGACTATACCTTTGGCCCAATTATAGGTTGATGTCGGCTGCTCACGCCCAATAATAGTTTTTTCTGGCCGCACTGCTAGCCACACAATCTTATCTTCAACATTGCTGGTCACGCCATGGCCAATGTAGAATTGATTACTAAGCCCTTGTGGGGCCAAAATCATATGATCAGCCTCATCGGCAACAATCCTAGTTTCAAACATGTTAACCGAACCAATAAACTCTGCGATTAGGCGGGTCTTAGGGCTTTCATAAATGTCGGAAGGAGAACCGGTTTGAATAATGCGACCATCGTTCATGATTGAAATACGATTGGCCATGGTCATCGCTTCTTCTTGATCGTGAGTAACCATGACACAAGTTACCCCAACACGTTCTAGTATCTCGACCACCTCGAGCTGCATCTCGGTACGTAGTTTCTTATCTAACGCGCCCATCGGCTCATCGAGTAACAATAACTTAGGGCGTTTGGCGAGTGACCTAGCCAATGCAACGCGTTGACGCTGCCCGCCCGAAAGTTGGTCAGGTTTGCGTTTTCCATAGTCTTCCATATGTACCAAACGCAACATTTCGGCGACAACTTTGGCTATTTCCGCTTTAGGCACCTTGTCTTGCTTTAAGCCAAAGGCAATATTTTGCTCCACCGTCATATGTGGAAATAAGGCATACGACTGAAACATCATATTGATTGGACGTTCATAGGGCGGTAAATCTGTGATGTCCTGACCATCGAGAATTATTCGACCTTCAGTTGGTTTCTCAAAACCAGCCAACATGCGTAGCAACGTTGATTTACCTGAGCCCGATCCCCCTAACAGGGCAAAAATTTCCCCTTTAGTTATGGTTAGCGATACATCATCGACCGCACGAACATCATCGAAGAGTTTACTAACCCGTTCGATTTTTAATAATACTTGTTTATTTTCCGCTGCTGAGTCTGACGCTAAGGTCGAATGTTGTGGTGTATTGTCTGACATTATGGCCATCTTACTTCTCCACTAATGGGCTTGATAACTCATTAGTCTGCTAAACTTTATCAATAAAAAAGGGAAGCTGTGCTTCCCTTTTTTTATCCTAACGACCAGATTTAACCTTGGTCCAAACACGCGTCATAATTCGTTGCGCTTTTAGTGGACGAGACTCCTGCATATACAGGTTTGTCAAAGTATTCTCATCGGGATAAATAGAAGGGTTAGTAAGCACCGCTTTATCTACCAGCTTCTCCGATGCCGTATTAGCATTTGCATAGGCGACGTAATTAGTAATGCCCGCAATCACTTCAGGGCGCATTAAGTAGTCAATAAATTTGTGGGCGTTTTCTTTATTCGTTGCATCAGCAGGGATCGCTAGCATATCAAACCACAGGTTAGCGCCTTCTTTGGGAATTGAATAAGCGATGTTCTGACCGTTACCCGCTTCTTGGGCACGTGCAGCCGCCTGAAATACATCGCCCGAGAACCCATAAGCGACACAGACATCGCCATTGGCCAAATCAGTTATATAACGTGATGAGTGAAAATAGGTTATATAAGGACGAATTTTGCTCATTAATTCACCCGCTGCTTTAAAGTCTGCTTTCTTATGGCTATTAGGGTTGAGTCCTAAATAAGCAAGCGCTTGGGGTAACATTTCATCAGGAGAGTCGAGCATTACCAAACCACATTTCGAAAGTTTCTTAGCATTCTCGGGATTGAAGATTAACTCGAGTGAATCGGTCGGCGCATTTTCGCCTAATATTTGCTTCACCTTATCGACGTTGTAGCCAATTCCATTAGTGCCCCACAAATAAGGAACAGCATGAGCGTTGCCCGGATCAGCTGTTTTCAATTTAACCATTAGCTTCTTACTTAGATTGCCATAATTTGAGAGCTTGGCGCGATCTAGCTTGGCAAAGGCCCCTGCCTGAATTTGCTTAGTCAGAAAACTATTTGAAGGTACCACAATATCGTAACCGGAACGTCCTGATAGCAGTTTGGCTTCCAAAACCTCATTGCTATCAAATACATCATAAATGACCCGAATACCCGTTTCTTTTCGGAAGTTTTCCAGGGTATCTTCTGCAATGTAATCGTTCCAATTATACATCCGAACCACTTCTTCGGCACTAACAGCAACACTGCCTAATGCACTAACACCTAACAAGGCCAATACTGTTGCATTCTTTATAAATTTCATACGTTCTCCTATTCGGTTAAGCAGAGGATAGCTAGATCACCGAGTTCTTTGTCTTACCCTAAAGGGCATAGTTATTGTTGTTATAAGTCAAAGCTAACCAACTCTATCGCTAAAGCCCTGACAAGGAATTACGATTAACTTGGGCAATTAAGAACCAGGAATTCTCAAGTTTTTATCACCACAAATATAAGGATTTAAGCAAAATAACAAACACCACATCATTCGCTGTTTGTTTTTTAACACACTACACCGAATAAACAACAGAGGCAAGCCCCCGCCACAACATCCTTAACAATTCCTCAACAACAAACAACTAATAACAAATAAAACAATTAGATACGGATAAATTGATTTGACAAATGATAGCTAACACAAAATCATCCCGCTTATTAAGCTAACTAAACGAACAAATAAAACGAGTAAAATAGTTTACACAATCAGCGTGAATTTACCTCATCATTGGCACCTCCAAAATAAAATCATAATAAACAATAACTTAAAAAACAAGTAATAGGTGGCGATTACCTTCATGATAAAAAAACAGCAAAAAACAACTCAACTACGCTATCAACCAACAACAAAAAAAAGCACTTCGTTACTTTTATAATTAAAATTAAAAACTTAAAAATAAGCAACGAAATAACATAAATACACTAAATGTCAGCAGGTTAATGACAAATAAAGCGCCATACCAACATACTAAAAATAATGATTATGTAACAAATATTGAACAAAAAGCTTTAATGTTAAATTTATTTAACATAGAGTAGCAATTAATCAAGTAGCTAATAGTCTCTTAGATATTACAAACAAGATTAATAAAACAAATAAAATCAAGTAGATAAATAGTCGGTCAGTAACGTTTGGAGTTGGTAGCTCTAAGCCAGTGGCCAACAAATTAACTGGAGAAATACGATGAGTAAATTTAATACCAATAGAATATTAAAAGCGAGCTGCTTTGCCGTGGTCGCCGCCATGCTTGCTCCCACTGTTGCAGCCGAAGTGACGGGTAATATCGACCTCACTTCAGACTATCGCTTCCGTGGTGTTTCGCAGTCTGCTGGTAAAATAGCGCTACAAGGTGGCATTGAGTATGCTGCTGACAGTGGATTTTTCGCTGGAGCCTGGGCAAGTACAATCGATTTCGACAAAGGTGCGCCAGTTGAAGATCACGTCAATGCAGATCTCGAACTCGATTTATACCTTGGTTATGCCGGTTCGATTAGCGAGACACTTGATTATGACGTGACTTTCTATCGCTATAATTATCCTGGCGATGATGTGTCACAAGACTACAATGAGATATCCATTGGTCTAGAGTTTTCTGATATACGCCTAGCCTACTGGTACGCCAATGATTATGGCAACTCAGGTGATAATTTGTCATACACCGAAGCTAATTACTCATACGCGCTATCTGATGACTGGAGCTTAGATCTACACGCTGGCTACAACTTCGGTGATGCAGTAGAAGACTATGAATATGTCGATTATTCAATTGGCTTGTCGACTGAAATCTCAGGCATCGAAGTATCAGTTGCTTGGCTAGGCAGCGATATTGCCAGCGAAGATATTGTTAGCAAAAACGCATGGAAAAGCAAAGATACCTTGTTGCTTTCTGCCAGCTACAGCTTCTAGCGCATCGCATTTGACTCGCTCATTATGCCGAAGTAATGAGCGAGTTATCCTAACGTCCAATATTTTGAAACCACTGATACGATTGACGATCGCCAGCCTTCTGACTCAAGTAAATTCCTAAGTCACGCAATTGTTCACTACCAGGAACGCGCGTAATCAGCTGCTTTAACTTAACCAATCCTTGCTTGGTCTTTCCTTCACCATCGAGCGCTAACACATAGGTATAGATATATTGCTCTGTATTAGGCGCTAGATTTAACGCCTTGGCGAATGCTTTGGTCGCCGCCGCGCGCTTGTTGCTGCGGATCAGGTGTAAACCATAAGAATAACGCAGCGCTGCAGAATTAGGATTAGCAGCGATACCTTGATTAAGCACACTAAGCACCTGCATTGGTTGCTGTTGTGAGCGATACAGATCCGCCAAGTTAATATAAGCCGCATCAAAATAAGGTTCAATCTCGATGGCCGCTTTAAGCGACTGCTCGCCCGCCTTAAAATCACCACTAGTTAGCTCGACAATGCCCTTATTTAATCGTCCTTCACCACGCCAACTGCTTAGCTCATTAGCATATTTTAATTCGTCAAAGGCGCTTTTAAAGATAGCCAAATCACTAACGGCGAGGTTAGCGTCGATCAATGATCTTGCTGCCGCCACGCGTACGGCCTTAACCTTGTCCTTTAATAACGGTTTTAATGCCAATACCCGCGCCGGAATATCAATAAGCTGCGCTGCGGTGGCTGCCGAGATCCGTAACAAGTCCTGTGGGTGATTCAGGTAATTGGCAATGTCTTTGGGGTGCAACTGCGCCGTACTATTACGCAACATTTTCAGCGCGGTTGCTCTGGTGATCACCGGCAGTTGCAGATCGGCGACAATACTCAGATGCTGTTTAAGATTGATCGCTTGGCCACTTTGCAATAGATGAAAATAATGTTCGCTCTGCGCTACCGGCTTAGGCTTACCGTGCCATTTCTTTAGGGTTTCGATCGCCCATTGGTTGGTGTATTTATCACTTTCAGGTTGTTCTTTTCGATGGCAATCGACACAGGCATTAGGGCTATCAAATTGTGCTGAAACATGAGGTCGCGGGATCTTAAAGCTATGATCACGACGATCATCAACTCCCATATAACGAGTAGTTGGCATGTGGCAATTAACACACTGCGCCCCGCTAGATTCTTCTTGATGCTGATGATGGGATGCGACATTGAAGGTTTCGTTACTATGACACTGCAAGCATAAACCATTGCCTTCAATCTTTAGCTTCATGGTGTGCTTGTCATGGCAATCTAAGCAATTGACGCCATTGGCATACATCTTACTTTGCAGAAAAGAGCCGTAAACATAGACCTCCTCTTTAATCTGACCGTCGCTATGATAAAGCGGCGCGGCAATCAATTGTGGGCTAAATTGATCGAGAAATGGCGTATTAGGCACAATGCCATCGGTCAAAGGCGAGCGCAGTGCATGACAGGAAAAACAATTATCCATAAAGCTATTGTCGCGTATCTTACCCAGCCAACTCGCGGTGTCTTGACCGACTAAACGGCGCCAATAGCCACTATCTTTAGCGTTAGCGGTGATCTTGGCTGACGTTTTTGGTTTATCGTGTGATGGCATTTGACCATGGCAGGATACACAACCGACATTAATACCAGTCCATTGGCTATCAAAGGTATTTTCTTGGTTATTATAGTTGCGTTTAAAACCATCGGAATGACAGTCGGCGCACATGCCATTCCAGTTTTGCAACGGCTGACGCCAATGCAAGCGATCGGCGGGTTTTATCTCTTCATCGCTATAATTGTGATACCAGCGCTGCCCGCCAGTTTCCTTAGCGCGAGCATCCCAGGCAAAGGGCAAGACCTGCAGACGTCCCGGCTCAGTTTCCACCAGAAATTGCTGCAATGGAAAATGACCGAAGGTAAATTTTATTGGCAACGTCTGTATTTTATCGTCATAACCGACGTCCACCATATAACGCTTACCAGCTCGATAGAACCGTGCCTGTTGACCATAATGACTGACCGACTTATTATCAAAATTAGCCACCACGGAATCATCAGAAGGCAGCGCCATCGATTTAGCATGATCAGACTGATGCCATTGCTCTGTTTGGGTTTGATGGCAGTCGATGCAGCCCTTATTAACGTCTGCCGCCATTGACCAATACGACAGTGAACAAGCAATCAATAGCAACAATGTTTTATACAGCATAAGGCGAAACACTTTAGTCTCTAGATGTTTTTGAGGGAGCCAAGCATAAACGGAAAGCATCGAGATAAACAGTTCTTTCCCTTTCTTTGTGTGTTTGAGCTATAAAAAACATCAACTATTGGTGTTCAGTTATAGCTTCTTGGCAATGATTTCCACCGGCGCAATCAATTGATTGTTGATGTTAGCCACCATGTTGCCAAGCTTTTCGGCGGTGCTACTCTGCATTAGCGTGTGTAAACCAAGTGGCGGCGGTCCGCCATTCTTTTCATTTTTTAGTCGCATCTGAGTAAAAAACTCCAAGGCGAATTCGGCACGATTTTCCACGCTAATAATTTCAAATCCTGATTGTTGTAGCGCCTCGATATATTGATCGCTGCTGGCGAGTTTATTCATGCTGCTGTCGGTCGCCCAAGGCACGGGATAGGCTAACTCCCCCGCTCTATTACGCATCACATCATAAATACCAAAGAGTGAACCGCTGCGCAGTGCTGTGGAGACCTGCTCAAACAACGCACTTTTATCGTCAATATTCATCCCGACATGCATCATATAGGCAGCATCGAAGCTGCTTGCGGTAAAAGGCAGATCTAATGCGCTGCCTTGGGTTAGGCTAATGTTATCTTGCAGCCCAACCCACTGACACAATTGATTGCCGGTATCGACATACTCTTGGCTTAAATCAATCCCACTTACTTGGCAGCCAAACTCGTGGGCGACAAAGCGCGCCGGGCCACCCAAGCCACAACCAATATCAAGAATATGTTGCTGGGTGGTTAGATTAAGCTGCGCCATAAAATGCGTGGTTGCGAGGCGACTACCAATGTGGAATTCATCGACGGGACCAAGATCATCGATGGTAATCGTATCGAGCGTTTTCCCCAATTTAACGATAGCTTGCTCGATCGCACTGAGCAAATCACCGTGAAGATAGTGTTGTGATAGTGACTTTTCATCTAACATATTGCGTTCCTTAATTAACCCGCCATGGAGGATTGTGCCGATTCTCGCCCGCCCAAAATAATTTTACTTTGTTGCCAGACGGGTCAAATAGCACGGCTTCGCGCCACAAATAAGATTGATCTTGCGCGGTATGCTCAAACTCAATGCCTTTACCTTGTAGCTGGCTCACCCAGCTATCTAGCGCCTGATGCTCAAAGTAAATCACTGCGCCATTAAAAAATTGGCCAGACTCAAGCGCAAGCGAGAAGGTCGCATCGCCCTCGGGGCATTCGAAACGGGCATAATGGGGAGTATCGACAATCAGGATGAAACCAAGTGTCTTATAAAAATCAATCGCTGTCACCATGTGGCGAACAGGAATGGTAACTTGATTGAGATTCATTGAAGTGACTCCGGCGCGTTGCAATCTTTTATAGAGTGTAGCAGCGCGCCGGATAGAAGCAAATTGACAAAAATCAGTATTTTGAGATTAATCTAAGCCTTTTGCTTTGCCTTTGCTTGCTCTTTTTTGGCAATTTTTTGATCGCGGCGTTGATTAATGATGTGTTTCACATCACCACCGATGTGATTCTCACCACGTTGCTCGGCCAATTGAATTTGGCGCTCACGTTCGGCAAAACGAGCGCGTTGCTCGTCAGTTACGCTTTCATGACAGCGATGACAACTAACGCCTTTGACATAGTGTTCACTAGCCATTTTTTGTTCGGTGAGTGGGAAACGACAGGCAAAACACTGGTCGTACTGTCCCTGCTCTAAATCATGGTTTACCGCGACACGGCCATCAAACACGAAGCACTCGCCTTGCCATAAAGACTCTTCTTTAGGCACTTCCTCAAGGTATTTAAGGATGCCGCCTTCAAGATGATAAACCTCTTCAAAGCCCTGCTCTTTTAAGTAGGCCGTTGATTTTTCACAACGGATACCACCGGTACAATACATTGCCACTTTCTTATGCTTGGTATTGTCGAGGTTGTCTTCAACGTATTTTGGAAACTCGCGGAAGGTTTCGGTATCTGGATTTAAGGCGTCTTTAAAGGTGCCAATTTCCACCTCATAATCGTTACGCGTATCCACCACAATTACCTCAGGATCAGAAATAAGTGCATTCCAATCTTGCGGCTTAACGTAGGTTCCAACCACTAAATTTGGATCGATACCTTCGACGCCCATGGTCACGATCTCTTTCTTAAGCTTAACCTTGGTACGCGCAAAAGGATTTTCATCGTTAAACGATAACTTGAAAGACAGTTCGGCTAAGCGCTGATCGCTGCGCAGGTAGTCTAACACTGCATCGATACCCGATTGTGGGCCGGCGATGGTGCCATTGATGCCTTCTAGGGCGAGTAATAAGGTGCCGCGAACTTCATGGGCTTCCATGGTCGCTAAAAGGGGTTGGCGCATTGCCTCAAAATCATTGAGGGCAACAAACTTATACAGGGCACATACGGTAAAATTATTGGTCATATTTCTTTATATCCATTGAACTAGCTGAATCGTAAATCCAGTGCTTTAGAATATGCCTTAGGATAACTAAGGCACGTTGAGCGCGCATTCTAACAGAATTTGATCTCAATCAAGAAATATAAATTGGCGCTGCATCACAAAATGACGCAGCGCCGCTGCTTTTTTAATCAGCTTTAATCTTGTAATCGCCACTAACCGATAGCGTCACCATAATCGCTTCACTTGTAGTATTTTTCCAATACCAACCGTGTGAGCCAGCAAAAGGCGTGGTTAACGAACCTTTCATGGTATGTGTAGTAGCGATGGCGAAACTTTTAAAGTATCCCGTGGTATCGCCGCGGGGCTCTCCATGAAAATCGAAATACAGTGCCTCACCGCCTTGCGTGCTCCATTGATAGTCCACTTGCGCATATTTTTCCATGATTAGCTTATACTCTAATCCACGTCCGGCGGGGATCTCAATCTCGACGCTGTCTTTACTCTGCATCGAAGTCGACGCTTGCTCTTTGCCCTGAGCTAATTGAGTTAAACCGAGCGCCTTGCCGACGCCGCTAGGGTCAATATTATATTCACTAGGCAGGATAAAACACACCAGCACCACAGCGGCAACGAGCATTGCCACGATAGATGCCCGGATTAGCGTCGCTGTAGAATGGAGCGGTAAATTGTTGTTACTCATTATTATTCCTAAACTAATTGATAAAAAAACCGGTTAATTGAAACCCCACCAGCATAAGTCCAGCGCTAACTAACGCGCTATTGGCCAGCAGTGAAAATTTGAGATAGCTATCATTACGGCGCCACAGACTGATCAAGATGAGCACCAGTCCTAGGGCTAAAAATTGGCCAAGTTCGACCCCGATATTAAAGGCGATGATATTAGCAATTAATCCGTGTGCTGGCAGATTAAATTCTTGAATTTTAGTGGCTAAACCAAAACCATGAAATAAACCAAAAATCATCACCATCATTTTTTGGTTGGGGGAAAAACCGCATAAACGTTTTATCCCGCCAAGGTTATCCAGCCCCTTATAAACGATGGAAAAACCAATGATCGCATCGATTAAATAGGCATTTATTTCGATGTTGTTCAATACCCCAAACAGCAAGGTGACGCTGTGGCCGAGCGTAAATAAGCTAACATAGAGCAATACATCTCTGGTTTTATAAAGAAAGAATATCACCCCAATTAAAAACAGCAGATGGTCATATCCGCTGATCATATGTTTGGCGCCGATATAGATAAACGGAAAAATCGCGACACCTTGGTTTTGGGTTAAAAAAGATTTTGTCGCTTCATCGACGCCATGGGCATACAGCGAAAAACTCAACAAAGTCACCATCAGCAACAGGATCAATTGAGAAAGCCTCGTTAACGTCTCATGCATATAAACGACTCCTTGAGATAATTTACGAGCAGAGGAATTACCCTGCCCGACCTTAATTAAGCGATTTCTTGGCTGACCTTATTATTGAAACGATAGACCAATAAGTACAACACCGGTAACACAATGAAGGTGAGTAGCGTCGATGACACTATACTACATCACCACGCTGGCGAGCGGCCGATAGAAGTCTATGTAATATTAAGAGAATGTGTAACAAAAATATTATAGATCAAGCCATAATTTCTTTTCGGTCAATGGCGTTTTCGCTGGCAATAGCGGATTGTTAAGATGAAAGACCTTACGCTGCTCAAGTTTTAATAGATTGGCTGCGGTTAATGGGGAAAGTCGTTGGTAAAAAAGTCGATCGAAAGAACCGTCGTTAAGCGCGATCCTTAGCCCTCGCTCCAGCCTAGCCGCCAATTGCTTATTTTTACGGTTAACGAAGAAATAAAGCGGCGCAGGGTATTGCAACATCAACGACTGCTCAACCATCACGTTATTTCCCTTGTGCAGCTCCACCTCTGCCCATGCCTCTGCTACACCACGAGGAAAATAATCGAAGCGCCGCTTTTGCAGCATGCCAAACAGCCCTTCGTAATTCGAATTAGTAATCACAGGAAGTAGATTGGCACGCATTATTTGCGTATCCGGCCAGTCGTGTCCTTGACCAGCATACAAAGACCGCAACTGTTCAATGGTACTAATCTTGCTAAAGCGCGCCTGATCATCCTGGCCAATCAGAAAAACCCGATAGCCTAACAATCCTTTTAATAGTGGGATCCGCACCGGTAACAGCTTTTTCTCACGTTCAATTGAGGTCATGGTCCAAATAACATCAAGCAACTCGGCGTTGATCAATTGCTTAATCGCCCGCCCCTGACGCATATTAACTTTGCTATCTTGTAAATTATACGGGCCATCACTGGCCACCGTTTTTTCAAGCGCCAAACGCAACAAATCACGATAATAATAACCGGTCTGGGTCGATTTTCCTTGCAATGCAATGTGCCTAACCAGCGTTGTGTCTTGAGCACTGGCAAGCATAGTAAGACACAACATGGCGCATGATATTAGCGTCATAATTAGAACGCTGAAGATTTTTTGACAGTTCATAATGTCCTTAATAGTGGGCCACTAGTATTAAACGTGAACAGTTTTTTATCTTATCATGATAAAGAATAAACGGTTAAGTTATAGCAAACAACCATCACTTCCGATCGGTTAATTAAATTCAAGAGCTCGTTGAATTATGCTGCCGCTAGAGTTACTCAGCTCGAAACGATAATAATTAAAGGTGATATCCGCTAGCATCACGCCAGACTTAACCGTCGATGCGACGTGCTAATTTTTTTATCGTCAAAATTAATCGTGGTAAAAGAAGATATTTTTAATTGCTCCGTCGTGGATTGGCCAAAAAAAATGGCCCGCCACCGTAGATGGCAGAATCTGTCACCGGTATCTTGACTATCTGTTGCACTGGTTTGTCTGGCGTTTGAAGCACAGCAGGACCATCGTCGCAGCAACGAATCGCAGCGGTGGATTATTACTAGTACCTTGACTCATTAATTATGATTGATTGCATTTTATAAATTGCCCCACCTAACCACTTCGTCATTCCGGCATTTTTTAGCCGGAATCTGGTTCTAGGTGCGGAGTTCATGGCATGAGATCCTGAATAAAACACTTTCAGGATGACGATGTCCAACTCAATTTCAACTTATCATCTTCACTGTGTTTAGGTACTAGATATGCATTTGTTCATTCTATTTCCCTAAGTTCTTCGATGACATGGCTATTGTTTATTTTTGTTGTACCTTATTCCCTGCTCGGATGCTGACTGATTTAGGCCTCTCGATGGCCAAATAAACCGTGCTCCATAATTGCGCCGCATTTGACTCGGTTTTATCGCCTTTTTGCTGACCGAATGGCTCGATGTGATAGTCGCCATCGGCAAAGGACCATGACCATAATTCGGCATTATTAAATTCCTGTGCCGCGCTAATCGCTTGCCATAATTTTGTTTGGGCGAGGAGTAATAGCCCTCTTGTCGATGCACTAATATCATCGCGCTTAAGCTGCCGCTTAAGCCCCGCGGCAAACAACGCCTGCTGCCACGACCAGATCACCGTGCCATGATAATGATTATTGCTAAATACCTGTTGTAAGGCATTGCTTGTATAGACGGGATTGGCGACCACCATACCGACGGGGGTCAATAATCCGGCGGGAAAAGGACGAATAATAGACTGTGCCGCCTGCAGCAACGCACTATCATCTGGATCAGAAAATAACAAGCCAAATCCATCATCTGAGTGCATCACTGCAATCGGTGATCCCTGCGCGTCAAGAGCCAGCGCATTAAAGCCAATTGAAGGCTGCATCAACGAGGCTAAAGCCGCCTTAGCATCGACGCCAATGTTGGTAGCATATTCAGCGAGCCGTTTTTTAGCCTGTGCAACAGGCAGGGTGACTCTAAAATGCTGTGGCGCATGTGTACGCCAGACATCGGCGAACGGTTGCGCCATCATTAAATGAGTACTGTTGTCGATATACTCTGCCAATAAGCCACTATCGAGCAGTTGAGCTATCGCCCTTAGCGCCGCCGGCACCAATACGGCATTGACATCATAGGGGATTTTTCCAAAACCCAATCCTTCGCCACTATCACGCCATTGACCAGTGCTGTGCTTAGCCCTGAGTCTAAGTAAATTACCGACCTTTGGCTTATTGGCATACGCCTTAGCACTGGCGAGCACAAAGTTAAAGTTCTCGACCAGCCGCACGCCATAGCGTGTGCCATCGCGGGTCTGACGCCGTAGAAATTGCTTAGCCATATCGTGAGTCGTGTGCTTGTCCAATAGATAGTGCGCGGTAATTGGCGCCAGCATGTAATCATCGTCGATCATCTTATAATCGTAAAGTGCGCCGGTACCTATGTCATGGCCGGCGCTTAAATGGCGCATCATCGCAAATTCGGCGAGATCTTCTTCATGGGCTACTTCACCCTGAGGATTAAGGCGCTCAATCACCGAGCCCAATGCCGCCTCAATCACCGCAGGTTTTAATACCGGCATCAATAGGCGTACAGTCATCAAGGTATCGCGGCCAAAGTAGGTGGCGAAACGCCATGAGCCCGCCAGTAATTTTTGCTGATAGCTTAGAAAGGCAAGAATTTGTTGCGTCTTAGTCGGCCCAGCCGCATATTTATCATTAAACAATTGATCTATCGTGATCGGCGTTAAGGGCTTATCACCGGTTAATGCCTCGATCTGCAGCTGTAGCGGCAGATGATTGGTGGCATGAAAAACAATTGGATTGTTATCGCCGCCACCTGAGATATAACCTTGCACCACCTTAACCGTCAGACGATAGCCCGCTTGTCCATCGAGTCGGTCCCGATACCAGGTAACGCTATCACCGGTCACCGCTGTCTCATTGACAATACTATGTGGCAACCGCGTGCTGTGCATGTAATTACGCAGGATTCGCACATTGCCTAATACCGCCTGTTCGACACTAAGCGTGGCGGTGTTAGCGACTAATCGCGCGCTAATACCATAGAGCGCATCACCGTCTGGCGTTTTACCGTGCAATGGCCGAACATGCTCGATATCTTGCCATAACATCGCGCCATCTTGCGCCTTAAACCATAAACCGACGCCACTATTTCCCGCAGGAAATGCCACCACCAAGCGTGGTTTTGTGCCCGAGGTTAGTACCGTGTGCGCCGCGACTTTATCCTGCCTTAAAAACTGGTTATACACATTGCCCTGTCTAATCGAGAAACTAAGCTCAGGGAGCTGCGCCACATTATCTATCTGTTGTGCGGCGCTTTGACCAACGCCAAACATCGCAATAATTGGCAATAACCACACCGTACTAGCGATGATTAAGTTATTCATTGCTTACCGCCGAGCCAATGATGATTTCATCGGCGAAGATGAAGGTTTCCTGACCGGGGCGTACATGCCAACTCGGTAACTGGTTTAAGTTAGTGGCAACAATTCGGACAAATCGCGCCTTAGTCTGTGGCAACGAGATGCTAAAGTCTTTTACCTGATAATCAGGCCCTTCTTGCTGGGTATCATGGCTCAACAGTCCAACGGCGGTGAAGCTTTCACCATCATCTGACACCAGAAACTGCACCTCGGTTGGCAGGAGAATCGAGTGTAAGATACTCTGCATAAAACCAATCGTTATCTCGCTTAGCTCGGTGAGTTGCCCCAGATCGATGGTGGCATCAAGATCTTGTTGACGATAGCCTTGCCAACGACTCTTATAATCCGCGCCACCGCGAATACCATCGACTAATGCCGCCGCGCCACCTGCGCTATACCCTTGATCAAATGGCGTATTTAAACTTATCTTTTTGTTAACCCCAAGATGCTCAACTCGTGCAACCTCGCCGTAGACTCGCCCTTTCTGATGTGATGCAGCCCTTGACGCAGCAGTTGCTTGATACTGAGTTAACGCTGGCAAGGTCAGTGTTTGCCACCACGTGGCGGGTGACAGTTGCAGCGCTAGGCCGCCACCGCTGGCCATGACCACGGATAATGTATCGTCTTTGCTCACTAAGTAACGCCCAATGTCGATGGCGGTTGGATTCGCCACAAACTCAGTTAATTCCGAATCTGAATAGAGTGTCGCCACATAACGGGTATCGTTCGCCAGAAAATCCAATGGCACCTCCAAGACTCGGGCTTGCTCGTCGGTCATGCTACCGAGAAACCACTGCTGACCACGGCGTCTGGCGATGGTAATAAAATCGCCGATGGCACCATTGAGTACCCGCGTCTCATCCCAGCTCACCGGCACGTTTTCAATAAACTCAAAGGCAGGCTGCTGCTGATAATTCTCAATCATATCCGCCGCCATCTGCAACGGGCTATAGAGCACCACATACATCGCCAATTGCTTGGCCAGCGTGCTATGGACCCGATATTGCCCCTGGGGATCAAACTTAAGATTAAAGATGCCCGGGGTGTAATCCATCGGTCCCGCCAAGAGTCGCGTGAAGGGCAGCATCAGCGTATGTTCTGGTGAGTTACCTTTACTCCAGCCATTCCACTCCATGCCTCGGCCCCCTTCGCGGGTCATCATGTTGGGATAGGTACGACGGATCCCCGTCGCCTTTATCGGTTCGTGGGCATTGACCATCACCTGATATTTAGCCGCTATTTCCAACACACGCCGATAATGGTTAACCATTTTCTGGCCATGATGATGCTCGCCTTCGGGCACAATATTGCCGGCGTAACCGGTTTTTATCGCATGCACTCCAACCTGATGGTATAACTTAAAAGCCGCCTCCAGCTGTTGCTCGTACATCGGGATATTGCCGCCAGTTTCATGATGACCAATCAGCGCGACATTGTGTTTGGCGCCATAGGCCACAATCTCGGCCAAATCAAAGTCGGCATAAGACTGAGTAAAATTTTGAACATTTAGCCCGGTGTGCCACGTTTCCCAGCCTTTATTCCATCCCTCCACCAGCACTCCGCCTATATTATGTTGGCTGGCAAAGTCGATATAACGTTTGGTATTTTCGGTCGTCGCACCATGTTTAGGACCCGCCTGCCAAGTATATTGGCGCATGTGCATGCCCCACCAGATCCCGACATATTTCATCGGCTTAATCCACGAAGTATCTGTGATCACGCTAGGCAGATTGAGGTTTTCAATCAGATCAGACTCAATCAATGCCGCGGCAGAACTCGCGACTTGAATGGTGCGCCACGGGCTCTTAAAGGGTGTTGCGCCTTTGACTTTAATGCCATCGGCCCAAGGCACCAACTCGCTGACGAGGGTATGGGGCTTGCTCGGTGATTTTTGCAGTGTCATGCCGGCATAGTTGGTTAAGGCCGCCTCATGAATACTCAGGAATAAGCCATTGTTGGTACGCATGGTGACGGGGGTATTAACCGCATCAATTTGGGCCAACGGTGTTTCCCGATAGAGCGACTCATAACTGTCATAATCGGCAGGGATCCACCACGTTTTATGATCACCAGCAAGCACAAATTCGGTGTCCTCGCTAGTCATCTCAAACTGAGTAAGATGAGGTTGCTGTGGCAAAACATAGCGAAAACCAATGCCATCATCATAGACCCGAAAGACCAATTCTAACTGACGCTTTAATCTTGATTTCTCGACCAGTTTAACCACTAACTGTTGATAGTGGTTGTTGACTACCGTCGATGGTCCCCATACTCGATTCCAGGTTTGGTTGATCCGTTTACTTGACCATTGAGCCAGCTCAAAATCACTGTTTAATGGCGCAACGCCCTTAAAATGAAAACCCAATGACGAGGGCTTAATGATCGAATGTTCTTGGTTAAAGACCCGATACTTTGGCGCCCCATTGTCGAGCATAAACTCGATGCTCAAGGTATTATTCGGTGAGTTTATGATCAGCTTTTCAGTCGCTAGCACCGGCTTAACAACCACTAATAACAAGCTAATACAAGCAATCAATGCTCTGCTCATAAGATGTAGACCTCGTGGATTAATCATTTTACAACAAGCTAGCCGCATCTTTTAGGACGCTGCCAGATTGGTCTGTCACCGCATAATTGAATCCCGGTTGAATACAATAAGATCCGACTTCACCGCTCTTACTGAGCGCCAAGAAACCCACTTGAAATTGTTTATAATCACCCAACTTGCCAGCAATTCGCTGCACCGCCTCTTTGCAGGCTTGCGTCGGCGTTCTGCCCTGACGCATCAATTCAACCACTAAATGGCAACCGACGGTCTTGATCATTAGCTCTCCCATGCCGGTAGCTGTCGCGGCACCCACCTCATTGTCGACATAGAGTCCGGCGCCAATCAACGGCGAATCGCCCACCCGACCCGACATCTTAAATGCGGCTCCGCTGGTGGTACAGGCACCCGATAAGTCACCATGGTTGTCTAGGGCTAGCATGCCGATGGTATCGTGGTTCTCGATATTAATAACCGGCGCATACTCTGATTTTTTAAGCCATTGTCGCCACGCAGCCTCCGCCTGTGGGGTCAACAAATTTTCAGTTTTAAAGCCCTGCTCCTTAGCAAATTGCAGCGCGCCCTCGCCCACCAGCATCACATGTGGAGTCTTGTCCATCACTAGGCGTGCCACCGAAATTGGATGTTTAATATGTTGTAGGAAAGCCACCGAACCACAATTAAGATTTTCATCCATGATGCAAGCATCGAGGGTCACTTTACCTTCGCGATCGGGATAACCACCATAACCGACAGTCATCACCTGAGGATCGGCCTCGGGCACTCGCACCCCCGCCTCAACGGCATCGATGGCTTTCTTGTTATCGGCCAGTAATTTCCACGCCTGCTTATTCGCGGCCAGTCCGTGCTGCCAAGTCGACACCACGATTGGTTTGTGCTGCACGTCAGTACTATTTAACAAGCTGCTACCGGCAAACGCCTTGGTCGCGCCAAGTGACGCGCCGCCTAACACCGAAAATTTAATAAAATCTCTACGACTGGTCATTTTAGTCTCTCTTAATAATAATTACGGCTTGCGATTTGCAGCCATGGTGTTGGAAAATTCATTTCGCGCCAGATAGATCGCCCCGCTCTCTGGCTGTTCCATCAAAGGCACCACCGCCTTGGCAATATGCGGCTCGAGACGGTCGCTAAGTCGCTCGGCAATGCTGCCGACTAAACATAACCGTGGCGGTTTAGATTCAAGTAATAGCTTGGCCACCTGAGCGACAAACTGCGCACTGTTATCGAGTATTTTATTGGCCACCTCATCCTTCAAAGCTGCTGCCTCAAACACCAATGGCGCAATAGCGGCAAAGTCTTTAGCGGCAAACCCCACCAGCGCGTTGGCGAGCATCGCGCCACGACCATTAAACTTGGCTTCTAACAGATCCGTTAGCCGAGTCTTCGGTCCCAAACCATCTTGATCCAACAGCGCAACCTGCACCGCCTGATGGCCAATCCATGAACCGCTGCATCGCTCCCCCATTAAAAAACCATGACCGCCAATGACCCGCTTATGATTGCCTACCATCGCAACAGAGCTAAAACCGGTCCCGACAATAATCACCGCACCATCGCCACCGCCATGCGCGCCAAGATTGGCCACCTCAAGATCATCGCTCAAATAGAGCTGGCGAAACGGATGTTGCCACCCCGCCACTGCCGAAAAATAGGTTGGCAGATGCAAGCCTGCCAACCCCGCTCCCACCACTAGATCTTTGATCCGCTCACCACCTAAATTAGCCTCAGCCAAGGCCATGTCGGTGGCATCGAGAATGGAGTCGATCACAATTTTCATGCCATGCGACGGATTAGCAGTGCCGCCAATGCCGCAGCCTAATAGGCGGCCATCGGCTGATTCGATGCGTACGCGACACTTGGTACCGCCGCCATCAATGCCCATATAAAGCACTTCGTTATCTTGCATTGTTATTCCTTATGAGCGGTTTGCTGTGCTCCAAAAATCATCGATAATCGAGTGAGCGCTATTGCTGGAACGAGAATGTTAATTGGCCGGCCTGCATCAGATCGGCATATTTAATCGCATGACCTGTAACGGGTAGGCCATTTAATGCAATTTTTTCGATATAGTTGCTACCATTGTCGTACTTCTTATCGATGATAAATTGCTTGCCATTGGCTAGATTTAGGGTCACCGAATCAAACAGCGGTGTACCAAATACATAGTTACCATCGGCAGGGTTGACCGGATAAAAACCCAAGGCACTTAATACATACCAAGAAGACATCTGTCCCACATCATCGTTACCCGCAAGCCCGTCAGGATCGTCGTGATACATGGTTTTACGGATCTGGCGGATCAGCTTTTCACCCTTCCAGCGCTGGTCAGTAAAGGCATACAGATACGGAATATGGTGGCATGGTTCATTGCCATGAGCATACTGACCGATAAGGCCTGAGATATCGGGGGACACATCCCCTTCCATCGCCGAACTGACGGTGAATAATGAATCTAATTTAGTGACAAAGTTTTGCTCACTGCCAAACAAGTCAATTAAGCCCTGCACGTCATGCGGCACAAACCAAGTATATTGCCACGCGTTAGCCTCGGTATAATCGGTCGTGCGATGGTCAACATGCGTCGGGCTAAAGTTCTTGACCCAATTACCCTGCTTATCTTTACCGCGCATAAAACCGACGCGCTTATCAAATAGCGTTTTATAGGAGTTAGCTCGCTTACTGAAATATTGATAATCTTCGTCATTATTCAAAGCCTTAGCTAACTGGGCAATTGCCCAATCGTCATACGCATACTCCAGCGTCTTAGAAACAGCTTCCAGCTCGAGTTCTGATGGGATATAACCATATTGGCGAAATAGGTCGATGCCAAAACGGTCCTGCATCGCCGACTTCTTGCTCGCCGCCAGCAGTTTCTGGGGATCGACCGTGGTTAATCCCTTTAGGTAGGCATCCACTATTACCGGCACCGCGTGATAACCAATCATCACATCGGTTTCATTGGACATCAGATCCCAGGTCGGCAACACGCCACTCTCATCATAAAACGACATCATCGATTTAACTAAGTCATCGACCAATTCAGGGTTGGTTATGGTCAGCAACGGGTGCAGCCCGCGGAAGGTATCCCATAGTGAGAACAGAGTGTATTTGTTATAACCTGTCGCCGTATGAGTTTTTCCATCGGCGCCGTAATATTCGCCATTGGCGTCACTAAACAGATGTGGTGCCATAAACGAGTGATATAACGCGGTATAAAACTTAGTCTTAGCCTCGGTATTGGTATCACTAACCTCAATTTTGTTGAGTTGGTCACGCCAAATTTGCTCGGCAGCAAGCTTGGTCTGGTCAAAATCAAGCGCGGCGGCCTCGAGCGCAATGTTGCGTCTTGCACCATCGATGCTGGCATAAGAGAGTCCCACTTTTACCGTCAGGCTGTCATTAACTAGTTGCTTAAAGCTCAGCACCGCCTCGGTTTTTTTGGCCCGTAATTCATTACCCGCCACCGCCTTTTGCTCTTCGAACAACTGATGTTCAAACTTGTGGCTAAATTCCATCACAAAATAGACCGGTTGGAACTTAGCCCATCCGGTCGATTTCCGATAACCCACCAGTGTGGTGTCATTCTCCACTTTAAAATAGGTATCCACCGATTTATCGAAATTTTGCGCGTAACCTAGATCGATTAACAATTGCGCAATGCCCTTATCGCCAAAACTATAGCGATGCACGCCAACGCGAGCAGTGGCGCTTAACTCGGCTTTTATTCCTTCATTTTCGAGCATGATCGAGTAATAACCTGCCGATGCCTGCTCATTACTCTTTTTATATTTGGCGTGAACGCGCCCCACCTCATTGTCACGATTTTGAGGATAAGTTGAGACGAAAGGCATCACCAGCACATCGAGTAAATCGCCAACGCCGGTGCCTGACAAATGGGTATGACTAAAGCCAATTAAAGTCGTATCACTGTGATGATAACCCGAGGTCCAATCCCAGCCCTGAGATGGATTGTCGGGACTTAATTGCACCATACCAAAGGGCACAGTCGCCCCCGGAAAGGTGTGTCCATGGCCACCGGTGCCAATGAAAGGGTCGACAAAGTCGAGCACATCTTGATTGGTGACAGTCGCTGTTGTCGGGGCCGGTTTAGTGGCTGCGCCATCGCTACAACCCATCGTTAAACCAAGAGAGAGAACACTTAATGCTAATATTTTTTTCATCATTTTACTTTTTCTTTATTTGAATTTGTTTAGGGCTAGTTTTCGAGTTTGTCATACCAGTTCTTCTTCAATATGGCGGTGGTGATCAACATCACTACGATAGCCGCCAGCATCGGGATAAATTCACGGATAACTAAATATATCGGCAGTACCACCAGTGATATCTGCCAGATCATGCCGACGCCGATATTAAAGGCATCGCGCGAGAACGACGTGTTCGCTTGAAAATCTGGGTATTGTGCCAAGGTCTTTTTATGGATAGGACCCCAATGCCCCCACGGCCGCACATTGCGATAGAAGTCGATCAATACCTGATCATCTTCCGCCGGCGTTAGCAGGGTGCCTGCCAATGAGCCAATAAATCCTGCCAGCAGCAAATAAGGAAACGCATACAGTGGCTGCAACTGTGGGAATAACAACGGCAATGCTAGTGACGCAACAAGGCCTGCCATCATGCCGTAGAAATAGCCATAGGCATTGAAGCGCCACCAGTGCCACTTAAGCACATTAGCCGCTGCATAACCGCCAAATAATGCGCCAAAGATCCATTGCATAATCTCATTAATACTGGTGATCATAAAACCCAGACCCACGCCAACAACCACCAACAATACAGAGACCAAATAGCTAACGCGGATCGCATGTTTTTCGCTACAGTGAGGCTTGAAATAACGTTTATAGATGTCGTTCACGATGTAAGCTGGCGCCGCATTGACACTGGCGGCAAACGTTGACATAAACGCCGCTAACAAGCCGGCAATCAACAGCCCCGTTAATCCAACCGGAATGAAATTACTAATGGCGTATGGCAGGATCTGTTCGAAATCAAAGGCCTCGTTGCTGCTCTGGATTTCAGGCCCCATATAAACCAAGGCTAATACGCTTAAGCCTGCCACCATCATGTAGCGCGGGAAAAACATCACCAACGAAACTATGGCACTCATCTTTGCCGCCTCTTTGGGGCTTTTGGTGGCTAAGATCCGTTGCATATCATAGTTGGGCGTCGGACCGGCCAGACTGCCCAAGATGCCCTTAAACAACATCATCATGAAAAACAAACCAAATAAGCTAAAGCCATCGTCTTGGATCTTCTGATTGACCGAATCGATGACCCCAGTCCAATCGAGTTCCAGCTGCCAACCGAAGAATAAATTCTTCCAGCCATCGGGGATCACCGCATTTAGCGCCTCGTGACTGACCGCATTCATCGCGATCACGCCGACGGCAATCGCCGCCACCGTCATGATGAAAAACTGCAATAACTCGGTAAACACCACGCTATACATGCCGCCTTTAACCACGTAAATAGTGGTAATGATGAAGATCACGATGGCGTAGGTATCGGGGGAGAAATCCCACGGAAAGAAGATCGCGGCAAACTTACCAATACCTTTAAAGGCATAGGAGATAAAACCAATGGCGCTAACGATGGCAAAAATAACCACCGCTAAGTTACTTAGCTGTGCGCCACTACCGCTGCCAAAGCGGGTCTTAAGCCACTGCGCCCCAGTCATCACATTCGATCGTCGTAGCCATGCCGACAGATAAATCATTAGAAACACCTGATTAAATATCGGCCAGATCCACGGCAGCCATGCGCTCTTAAGGCCATAGACAAAACACATCGAGACCAACCACATGGTACCGGCAATATCGAACATGCCAGAAGCATTTGAGACACCTAATGCCCACCATGGGATCTTATTGCCGCCGAGAAAATAGGAATCTAAATTGCTTGAGGCCCGCTTAGATAAATAAAAACCGACGCCAATGGTGGCAATCAGGTACAGCGCAATAATAATAATATCGATTAATTGCAGCGACATCTAATCCTCCTGCAGCGTGCGTTGAACGGGTGTTGCCTGATAGGTATCGACCAAGGACATGATGGTTAGCTGTTGCAGCATCTGTGCAACCTCCTGTTCGCTCTTGCCGGCGACAGACAGCGACAGTTGCTTGGTCATGCCCGGTAACAGATCAAAAAAGTTATCGGAAAAATTCTCAGTACTATCCGGTAGCCGAATATAGACTTGCCGGGCTAATGAATCGGCGGTCAGTGAGAGGTTAATCTGCTGGTCAGTATGGTTTTTATCAACGGTGAAATTAACTTGCTGTAATGCCAAGTCCTTGCTCGGCACAAGATAGTGCAGCGCCTCACTATCATGTTCTGGTGCGACGAGTTGGGCGACAAATACCACCTCATTGCGCGAGTGACCATCGAGTAACTTTTCGCTATCGAGTTCAGCCACCAACACACTGGTATTAGCCGCTAACTCAAGCGCCAGTTGCTGCGAGTAAAGTACCTGCCCGTCTAGGCTGAGCATTGTCAGCTCAAGTTGGCAATGGGTGATGGTTAATAGGTCCGATATAACGCTTATCTTGAGCCGCTGATCCACTTGTTCGATAAATACTGCGACAGGTTTAAAGCAGCGCTGCGCCTGATAATGCATCGCCTTCCAGCGACCGTAATAATCGATACCGGACCAAGAGGCTACTGGCCAGCAATCATTAAACTGCCAATATAGGGTGCCCATGCAAAATGGCATCGCCACACGATGTGCCTCAAAGGCTATTTTCATGCCTAAGGCTTGCTGCACCTGACTTAGATATAAAAAGCTTTCAAAGTCTTTGGCCTCGCGATATTCCGATTGCATATACTGCTTAATCAAACTATTACCGCGTGGGTGTTTCTGATGTGTCTTCATCACTGGTGAGTCAATGTGCCAATCTGGTGCCGTTGAATACTGTTTAACCGAATCGAAAATAGGAAATGATTGAAAACCATACTCACTCATGAAGCGTGGCACCCGCTGTCTAAATTCACTGAAGGGTTCTTCACCGTGCCACACGCCCCAATAATGGTTATCGCCGAGATTATCATCTTCCTTTCTTTCCCAAAAGCCAATCGGTGAAGAAGAGAAATAGAAGCGACTCGGATCGAAGGTAGTCACTAATTGCGGCAAGATCTGTTTAAACAACAAGGAATAGTCTTGTTGCAACTGCTGATAACGGCTATCGCTATAATTAAAGGTCGTCGGCCAGTGCCAAAATTCGATGCCCATCTCCGTTTCATTATTACCACACCATAGCGCGATACAAGCATGGTTACGCAGACGCTTGATATTGTGTTCGACCTCTTGTTTCACGTTATCGATAAAATCGCGATCGGCGGGATAGAGGCTGCAAGCAAACATAAAATCTTGCCAAATTAGGATGCCGTGCTCGTCGGCCAAACGATAAAACTGATCATCTTCATAGATGCCACCGCCCCACACTCGTAGCATATTCATGTTGGCGCTAACCGCATCGCTAAATATTTTTTTATATTTGCTCTCGCTGACCCGATTTAGGAAGCTATCACTAGGAATATAGTTAGCCCCTTTCATAAACGTTGGATGACCATTCACTTTGAGATAGAAAGACTCACCAAATTCGTCGGGCTCATTGACCACCTCAATGGTTCTTAGGCCAATAGTCACACTGTCGCTCGTCAGCAGTTGGTCATTTTTGATCAGTTCGATGCTAAATTGATAGAGAAACGCTTCGCCGAGACCGTTGGGCCACCACCGCTGCGGGTTATCGATATTAAGTGTTAGCTGCATATTTTTAGTCGCTGCGCAGTTATTAACAGCAACCTCGCTGCTTAATCCGGTAACATTGGTGCAATGAACTCGCACAGTGCCATTAAAATCACTGGGGCGATCGAGCGTGATATCGAAACATAATTCGGCATGTTGATCGTTTACGCTCAGCTGCTTAACGTGAGTATCGGCGATGCGCAGTCGATTAAAGGCTTGCAACGTCACCGAGCGCCAAATGCCACTCGTCACGAAACGCGGTCCCCAGTCCCAGCCATAATGATAAGGCGCTTTGCGGGTAAAGACACTCAGGCGCTCCACCGATTTATCGTTCTCAGCCGGATAGGTGAATCCGTTGGCCTTAAAAATCGGCAACGTTTCATTGATCGGTGAACGGAATAGGATCAGCAGCTCATTAGCGCCGAGCCGTAAATGCTGCTTACACGCTATCCGCGCCCCGACGAACATATTGTTATTGGTGTGAATGAGCTGATCATTTAAGTAGACATCACAGTAAGTATCGAGTCCACCGAAGACCAACTCTAGGTCAGAATAGTCCATCAATGGCTTGCTGATCTCGAACGACTTACGATATTGCCAGTCCTGATGCTCGATCCATTGCAACTGATGCTCATGCTCACCAAAGAAAGGATCCTCGATTAGGTTATTATCGAGCAAATCGGTGAAGTTGCAGCCAGGCACCTGTGCGCTCAACCATTGTTTATGGCCACTCTGTCGGAACTGCCAAGCACCATTAAGGCTTAGCGTCGCATCCGATGGTGATATCTGATTATTTAACATATTTGATTAACTTCATTTTATAATTGTTATCATTAAAGATCATGCCCATGTCGTTGCGTCAGGTGAGTCGGTCAAAGACGCTCAGCACGCCGTAAATCCATCCATGGAGGCTTGGGCTGGCATCCATGCCAGCAACAGCTGGCTTACTTTAACCAACTCACCTATTTATCGGCTATTTTCGTCAATTACCTGAGTAATATGCACAACATTTTAAAGATTGACTAATTCTGTTAGCGCGGCGACATCGATAACCTGCTTATTGAGTACTCCCGAGTAAGCATGTAGGGATAATTCCTGTTGGCAGGGTGCCAATGCCTGCACAATTTCCGGCGCATTGGCGCTATTGACGCCACCAGCAATCACGACTTCGATGTTGCCATCAGCTCTTTTCACAGTGTCTCGTAATACCTCGATGCTTTGCCATGCTGATGCTTTGCTGCCCCATGCACTGCCATTAGTCAGTACGCGGTGGACGCCAAGCTCGATCAATTGGCTCAATGCCGCCTCTTTATCATTCACCGCATCGAAGGCGCGGTGGCAGCTGACCTCTAGTTTGTATTGCTGGCAGCGCTTGATTAACTGAGCCATCACCGGAAGATTGAGCGAATATTGCCCCTGAGTGAGCACACCAAACACCACACCATCGGCGCCGAGTTCGGCCGCTTGCGCTATCTGGTCGTGCATCAGCATAATTTCTGCTTCGTTATAGGCAAAGTCACCACCGCGCGGGCGGATCATCACCAATAAGCCGCGGCGCCGACCAAAGGCTTGGCGCGCGATGCTAATAGCCTCCGGATCAGGGGTTAGCCCGTCTTGCGCCATCGCCGCACAGAGTTCGATGCGCGCCGCGCCAGCCTGATAAGCGGCGGCGACGTTAGCGGCCAATAAGCTTTTGTTATCGCTGCAAAGGCATATTTCGATGTCCATTATTGAATACTCAACTGGCCGATATTGACTGCAAAGTCGCGGCTCGTTCCCGCCGGTAAACTAAAACCGATTTGGCTAATGGTTTGTCCAGCAAGCTGTTGCAATGAGATGGTCTTTTTAGTCCAGCGCCCTTGTTGTGGCGATAGTGGAAAATTAATGATGTGATTGTCTGTGGTACGTAGCCATACGGATAGTACAGCCGTTGAGGACGCTTGATTAAATACCAGCTCAAGTGTGGAGTCGGCCGCCACCGTCAGCGCAGTCTGATAGAGCGGTATGGTGACCGACCCTTTGGTTAAGTCACCGCGTATCGCCAATGAATTACCGCCTGAGTAGGCTTGTTCAAAATCGAAAAATACCTTTACCCTGTCATTGCCATTAATTGCAAACTGCCAGGTGGGTAAGATATCTTGCTGACTTAAGTCAAACCACTCACCAAGCGTAACGTTGCCCTCTTGGGCCTTAAATTTACCATGTCCGGTATTAAAACTGGTGCTAAAGGGTAATTGAGTGATGGTTGATTTGGCGGGTACATAACGACCCAATCCCGGCCAGTTATCCCCCTGATCATCAAGATAAAGATTAAGATCATCGCCGCCAAACAAACGCACTTCGCTGCGATAGAAACTCAAGTAATCGCTGCTATCTTGTTTAAATTGGCTAAAGGCAGGCTGTTGCTCGCTGCCCGGATAGATAAAGCTAGCATTGCTGGCAAACAGGGCGATAGAACTGTGCGCCTTAGTGCCACTCTCGCTAAATAGGGCATCGAGCCAACCGCGACGCTTAAACAATTTTTGCGCGCTACGGTCCGGCCACAGATCCGCGCCAAAATACATATCAAAGGGCGAACGTTTGAGCTCATTGATCGCCTCAACACTGCTTTTTACTCGCAGTGCATTCCACCAATAGTTGAGAAAGATCGCGTCACTTATTCTGTCGCTACCCTCTGTTGACGCCACTTCCAAAAATGCGGCACTTTTTTTATTTAAGCGATTCTGCCAAGCCACCGAGCCATCGAGTAACATCGCATCATACCAATGGATTTCCATGCCCGCTGGGGCAATCTTGGTAAGATAACGCATAAAATGCTGCATCTTAAGCCCAAGCTCGGCGCCACGTTCTGGATTAAACTGACCGTCAATAATGTCATTATTGGCGTCTTTGACCACGGTTAAATCGGTTTCTTGATTCATTAACCAGCCGTCGAAGCCATAATAATTGGCGATATCTACCAATTGATGGGCATAGGTAAAACGCCCTTGTTGGTCCGTTTTAAGGAAGTCAGCTACGGTTTTTGCATTACCTCCGTATACCGCCGGACGAAAGAAAATGGTACCAATCACCTTTACCCCGTTTTGATGTGCCGCGTCGACCCAAGGCCGTGCGGGCACGTTCACAGTTGCCTCACCGGTGAACCAGTTAAACACATCAATATGCGCCCAGTGGGTGAAGTTATACAGATTAAACTGCGCTTGCGGCTCGAAGAAATTGGCTAGGTTGTTCATGCCATCTGGCGCGAGCAGGACCTTTACTTGCGAGTCTAGTGGCGGTTGCTGCGGTTTTAATTGCGCAATAATGCGAGATTTAAGTGGCACTTTCGAGATATTTTTGGGCTCAGCCAGTGACGAATTTGGTGACCAATTCTTTAGCTGTTCGAGGTTGAGTGAAAATGGTGGCTCGGTGCGATTGATTTGCGCCTGTGCGGTTAGCGTCACCAAGTGACACAATAATATTGATGCAAAGACCATGGGCTTCATAATAAATCGATTCATAACGGTGTCTATGTAGTTTTTTATTGCGCTGTGATCTGCAGGTAAATCACACCGCAATAAATTGAAAGAATAGTAGAGTATGGCTATTGTACCTAGCCATACTCCTTACTAATGCGGGTTAATGGCGTTTAGTTATCCGGTCCAATTAACTCGATTTCAGCGATTTGCATCAGCGTATCATCACCCTTATTTTTAGTGATGTTAAACCGGTAGCTACTAAACGCGAAACCATTACCAAATTCAAACAACTTACGCTCGAATCGGTTATCCCAAGACTCACCGACCCATGAGGCGATAGTGGTCCAGGTGGCACCGCCATCGTTTGAGCCCTGAATATTGAAATTCTCAGGATCTCGACCATCGGCGTCATTAGCACTGGTAATAGCAATGCTGCTGACAATTTTGGCATCGCCTAGGTCAACCTGAACCCAAGAAGGATTCTCGTCTGATGGTGCACCGGCCCAATCATTATGGTCGAGCCACTTGGTATTGATATCATCGTCAAACACATTGCTTTCAATCTCACCGTCACCGATGCGATTGCGCGCCGTGATCACCACGCCATCACCGCTAGAGTGGTCGACCGAGCTGTATTGTGGACCAATCATTTCGATTTCTGCCACCTGCATTAAGCCATCATCACCCTTATTCTTGGTGATGCTTAAACGATAATAACTAA